>Ga0111539_10000424_pt1 | contig 53001 bp, 36 predicted proteins | sample RhiMethybrSRZTD1_FD_79667 | JGI IMG/M metagenome (GOLD analysis project Ga0111539, IMG submission 79667) | Populus rhizosphere microbial communities from Tennessee, USA - Rhizosphere MetaG P. TD hybrid SRZTD1 (version 2) (version 2) | ecosystem: Host-associated > Plants > Roots > Rhizosphere >... | reverse complement strand
TGCGGAAGAGTCCCGCGTTCACTGCGGTCGTGACGCTCACGCTCGCGCTCGGCATCGGCGCCAACACCGCGCTCTTCAGCCTGGTCGACAACCTCCTGCTTCGGTCATTGCCGGTACGCGATCCGGGCCAGCTCGTGCAGGTGAGCGTCATCCCGATTTTCCCTGGAGGCTTCAAGAAGGGGGTGAACGCGTTCGATGGAACGGTCTTCGAGGCTGTTCGCGCCCCCGACCGGCCGTTCGCCGACGCCGTCGGATTCATGCGGCTTGACCGTCCAACGGTCGCCGTCGACGGCGAGACGGAGCTCAGCCGTAACGTCGAGCAGATATCCGTGAACTTTTTCAGCGGCCTCGGTGTGGCGCCGGTTATCGGCCGGACGCCGGAGCCGTCAGACAACGCCATCGCGGTGGTCAGCGCGCGTTGGTGGCGCGCCAGATTCGATGGTCGTCAGGACGTTCTTGGACGGACAGTGACCGTGAACGGCCAGCCGTACTCGATCATCGGCGTCGCCCCCTCTGGGTTTTACGGCTTCCTCGTCGAAGACGGCGCCGACATCTGGATCGTCTCTCCGGAGGCTCCGGAGCTGAGGATGATTGCCAGGTTGAAGCCGGGTGTGACGGCCGTCCAGGCACAGGGCGCCATGCACGCCTACTTCCGTCAGTACCTGGTCGACCGATTCCGGGGTCAATTCCCGCCCGATCAGCCCGTGGAGACGGAGCTTCTGCCAGCGGGCCAGGGACTCTCGCAGTTGCGCGGCCAGTACCGGGGCGCGCTCCTGGCGCTGATGGCGCTCGTCACGATCGTGCTGTTCACCACCTGCACGAATGTCGGCAACCTGCTCATGCTCAGAAACGCCGCGCGGCGGCGCGAGTTGACGGTGCGTGCCGCCCTCGGCGCGGGCCGGTCGCGCCTGATCCTCCAATACCTGGTCGAAGGCTCGCTTCTGGCCGTCCTCGGCTGTGTCATCGGTCTCGCCTTCGCTGCATGGGGCGTGTCGGTCATTCTCTCCATGCTGCCCCTGCCTGCGATTCCCGAGAGCCTCGCGTTCCATGTCGACGCGCGCATTCTGGGCTTTGCGGCGGGCGTGTCGATCCTCAGTGCGCTCCTGTTCGGACTCGCGCCCGCCTGGCGGGCCACCGACGTCGATCTCGCGGGCTCGCTCCGGTCGAGTCAGGGGGCGACGTCGCCGAAGCGCGCGCGACGCATGGGCCGGGTGCTCGTGGCGTGTCAGGTCGGACTCTCCGTGCTGCTGCTGGTTGGCGCGGGACTGTTCGTGCAGACGCTGCGCAATTTGTCGCAGCTCGACATCGGTTTCAACACCGACAGGCTGCTGCAGGTGTCGATCGACACGCGCTTCGCCGGGTACGGACGCCGCAACCAGGGTGGCGATGCCGACAGCCAGAATCGCGAGGGTGAGGTCGCCGGCGTCCTCCGGCTGCTCCGCGAGAGAGTCGGGGCCGTGTCCGGCGTCCAGTCGGTCACGGCCACGCGCAACTGGCTGATGCGTGGCGAAAACTCGCGGATGGCCGTCCGGATTCCTGGTTTCGATCCTGGCCGGGACGCCATGTGGAGTGGGGTCACCGTCGGGCCCGACTTTTTCGAGACGATGGGGATACAAGCCGTACGCGGGCGCACGCTCACTGCAGCCGATGTCACCCATCGCGGGCGGTACGTGATCAACGAGGCCTTTGTCCGCCGCTATTTCCCGAACGACGATCCGCTCGTGCGGGCGCCGGGTATCGTCGGCATCGTTCGCGATGTCAGGGTCTTCGGGCCGCGAAGCGAAATCGCGCCGCTGATGTACGAGCCGCTGCAGGTAGAGCCTGATCGGGTGAGCGCGCTGCAGGTCCGTACGGCGGGCGACCCGGACACCATGGCGTCCGCCATTGGTGAGGCCGTCCGGTCGGTCAATCCGAAACTGTTCGTTGGCATCCTGACCATGCGTGAGGAGATCGATCGAGGCATCGCGAGGGAGCGGATGGTCGCCGCGATCAGCGCGTTCTTCAGTCTCCTTGGGCTGCTGCTCGCTTCGATCGGGATCTTCGGTGTCGCATCCTATGCGGTCGCGCAGCGGACCAAGGAGCTGGCCATCCGGCGCGCGCTCGGCGCCGGACGATGGTCCGTGATTCGCGAGTCGCTGCGCGAGACGTCGGTCGTCTTCGTCCTGGGGCTGGCGGCTGGCACGATTGCCGCCGTGATACTCGTGCGATTGACTGCCAGCGTCATTGCGGAACTGCTCTTCGGTCTCACCGCGACCGACGCGGTCAACATCGCCGGCGCCGTGATCGTCATGGTGGCGGTGGCGATGGCGGCCTGCTTGCTGCCGGCCCACCGGGCCACCCGCATCGATCCGCTTGCAGGCATGCGCGAGGAGTGAATTGACGTTCTGGACGAATCGCCGTGCTGCTGGCGACAGTGGGACTGTACGCGTCGATTTGCTCGGGAGACACGGACCGCGGCGGCCGACGCCGATGCACTGGCCCACCAGAACACGAGCGCAACGGGTACTGCCGCGAGCGCCGGAAACGACTTGGCCAGGACGGCAGCGCCGACCGCGACTCCCGCCAGCAACGCGCGCCAGGGTGGCAGGCGCGCGCCGGCCGCGATCGACAGATAGACCGCGAGCTCGACGATTGTGATGAGCGCCGTGTCGACGTGATCCGCAACGCGGCGGCCGGACGCGAGGTTCACGAGCAGGCCGTTCACCGCCTGGAAACCGGCCGCGACGAGCCCGACGCGATCCGCCTTCGCGCAGCCGCTACGGCGGGACAAGTCGCTGAACAGCCGGCGGCCGATGGCGAACGTGAGCAGCACGCCCAGCGTGGACACGAGCACGCTCGGCAGCCGCATGGCGAGCGCATTGACGCCGAACACCGACATGCTCGCCGCCATCGTCCAGAGCGCAAGCGGCGGCTTGTGCAGCCAGACGTGCGCCTCAGTCCAGTGCGCGCGCGGATCGGCCGAGAGCGGCCGGTCGTAGAGTGTCGGCGTCAGCGGGTGGCTGATGAGGTTCTTCGCGACGACAGCGTGGAAGCGCTCGTCCCAGGCATGAATCGATTCCTGCCGCGCCGGGTCGACGCGCAACGCCAGCGCGGCGAGCACGACGAGCGCGAGACGCGCCGTGACGCGCACCTTCCAGACCGCCGCGCCCGCGAGGCACAGGGCCGCCACGGCAATGGTCACGGTGCTCGCCCAATCGAATGGCCACATGGCGCGCGCCGCGCGCGGCGCCCAGCGCCGCGGCGGTCCAGACACATGCTCTCACGCCGAAACTCCTGATGCGGCCATCTGCGTGATGACTAAATCAACTCGAACGGCACGATCCGGTATCGATGGTCGGCGCCGTCGTGCTCCTCGCCGGTGTCGGCCTCGACGCCAGCTTCGTGCCGGCCTCCCGCGCGGCACGCCTCGATCCGATGACCGCGTGCAGGACCGATTAAAATCGCTGTCACTTTCCTGTAGCGGGCCATCATCAAGGTCTATGACCGAGTACGACCGCACCGACATTCCCGACGCTTACGACCGTGGGCGTGATCACGGTCCGCAGGTGCTGGAACTGTGGATGCGCACGTTCGCGGCCTATCTCGAAGGTCCCTCCGCCCGTATCGTGGACCTCGGTTGTGGTACCGGCCGGTTTGCCGATGCGCTGTCCGTTCATTTCAACGCCGAAGTCGTCGGGGTTGACCCGTCAGTCAAGATGTTGAGACAGGCACTGACTAAACCGCATGGCGGTCGCGTTCACTACGTTCGTGCATATGCGGAAGCCATTCCGTTACAGTCCGAGTCAATCGACGCGATCGTCATGTCGATGAGCCTCCATCATTTCAGTGACCAGGCGTCGGCCGCCGCGGAATGCCGGCGCATCCTGCACGACGATGGGCTCGTGTTCATCCGCACGGGGACGCGGGAACAGATACGGGCGTATCCGTACTATCCGTTCTTTCCGACAAGTCACCCGATCCTCGAGGAAGTTCTTCCGGACAGCGGCAGCGTCTGCCGGGTCTTCGAAGCCGCCGGTTTGCACCTGATCGCGCAGGCCCTCGTCACACAGACGATCGCGCCCGACTGGGCCACCTTCGCGGACAAGCTCGCCAGCCGCGCCGATTCCGTCCTGGCGCGGCTCGATCGCGAAGACTTCGAGCGCGGTGTGGCGGCGGTACGACAGTATGCCGAGGGAGGGAAGTCCGAGCCCGTCATCGAGCCAATCGATCTATTCGTGTTTCACCGCGGCGCCAGGACATCGGGAGTCAATTCCGCCGAACCTACCCGGGAATGACTCCCGACGTCATCACCGTGTTGCGCCGCCGGCACGATGTGGACGAGGGCCGCGCTTCGGAGTGAAGGGCTCCCGTGTTTAGGCTTTGAGTCGCGGCTCGACGCGTGACGCTCACCGCCGGCGGGTGGCGCGCACGGACTCCGACACCTCGAACAGGTTGGCCTGCTTGAGCACCTCCTGGAACGCACGCGTGCCGCGGAGATCGTCCCAGAGTGGCGAGACGCCCAGGAACGTGACGAGGACATCTCTTACCTCGACCGCCTTGCGAAGCTGCGCGAACGCCTCGTCGTCGCGGCCGAGCGCGTGAAGTAGAAGCGCCTTTCGCGAAGGCGGCACGTACACTTGCGCCGCCTCTTGCGCCTGTAGCTCGTCGAGCATCGCGACGGCCTCGGACGTCTTGCCGAGCCTCGCGAATGCGTAGCCCTTCAGGGCGACCGCGTACGAATAGTGCGGCGTCGGCGGTGCCGATGGCGGCCCCTGGCGCAGCTTGATGACCATGTCGCACGCCGCAATTGCGTCCTCGTAGCGCCGCTTGGCAATCAATGCGAACGCGCGGAACAGGTGCGGGAGCCACAAGGGTCTCATCGTGGCACTCGATCGGGATTCGGTTTCGATCACGTCTTCGAGTTGCGTCAGGGCGACGTCGAACTTGCCGCCGTGCAATTGGAACTCACCCTCCAGCGCGCGTGGGATGAGCCAGCCGGGGTCGCGCGCCCCGGCGATGCGAATCTCCCGCACCGCGTCATCGGGCAGGCCGGTGTTGGAGTACACGTGCGCCAAGAACAGCCGAGTATCCGCGCTCGGCTGGCGCGCGAGGGCGTCCTTAAGCAGCTCGATCGCTCGCTCGTAATTCCAGTCGTACCAGAACGCCACGGTGCCCAGCACCGAGGTCGCCTCCGGGTGGTTGGCCTCGATCGCCAGCGCCTGCTCGGCGGCCTTTCGCGCCTCCGGAAACACCTTGCCCGGTTCGGCGTCAGCGACAACGGACATGCGCTTGAAGGCGGACCCAAGGTAGGCCCACGCGTCAGCGAAGTTCGGATCGATCTCGACGACCTTCCGGAAAGTTTGCGCGGCGATCTGTAGCGCCTGAGGTGTCGGCCGCGTGACCTGGCCCCTGGCGAGCACGTACAGATCCCAGGCTTGATCGTTACCCGTGCCTGCCCGCTTGAGCCGCATGCGCATCGCCGCTTCGAGATTCGGCGTCAGTTCCTCGATGACGCGGTTGGCGATCAAATCCTGAAGCGTGAAGATGCTGCTTGCCGCAAGCGGCACCGGAATGCGGACATCCCGGCCCGTACTGGTCGAGGTCAGATGCGCCGTCGCTTGAAGGGCACTGCCGTCGCGCAGGATGGATCCCCAGAAGACATGCGTGGCACCGAGCGCCACACCGGCTTTTATCGGATCGTCGGCGGGCTGTCGCTCCGAGGCCGAGAGCGGCACGACCGTGACGCCGGGCAACTGGCCCAGCCGTCCGCTGAATACTTCGGCCAGGCCGAGGGCGAACATCCCGTCGTCGACCGGCACAGTCTGGAACGGCAGGATCGCGAGCGTGATTCCGGGCGCCGGACGCGCCAGCCAGATCGACAGCGCCAGAACGGCCGCGGCCAACGTCGCGGCGGCGCCCCACCGCCGTCTGGCCCGACGACCGGACCGCCAGCGACCCGCCTCGCGCTGCAGCCAGGACCGTCGGCTCTCGAGGTCGGCTTGCTCGAGCGCGACGATCAGATCCACCGCGGACTGAAAGCGCGCCTGGGGCGCTTTTTCCAGCAGGCGCATCGCAATCGCCGCGAGCTCGGGCGGCACGCTGGTGCGCTGCTCGAGCGCGCTCGAGGGCGGGTCGTGGAGGATCGCGTGAAGCGTCTCGACGATGTGCTCGCGTACGAACGCGCGCGTGCCGGTGAGCATCTCGAACAGCACCGCCCCGAACGCGAACAGGTCGGCGCGCGGATCGACGATCTCGCCCCGGATTTGCTCGGGCGCGAGATATCCGGCCGTGCCCAGCACGACGCCGGTCAGGGTGGAAAAGCCGTCCGGGACGCTCTCGTCCTGCGTCAGCTTCGCGATGCCGAAATCGAGCAGCTTCGCTTCGCCGGTGTGCGTCAGGAACACGTTCTCCGGCTTCAGGTCGCGGTGCACGAGGCCGGCGTCGTGGGCCGCCGCCAGGCCGCGCGCCACATCGAGGGCGATCCGGCGCGCCTCCTCCGGCGCGACCGGCCCGCGGGCGATTCGCGCGCGCAGCGTTTCGCCCTCGAGGAGCTCGGCCACCAGGTACGCGCGGTCGTCGACGCGCCCGACGTCGTAGACGCGGACGATGTTCGAATGATCCAGCGACGCGGTGATCCGCGCTTCCTGCATGAAGCGCTCGACGCGTAGCGGGTCGCCGGTCTTCGTCTGCGCCAGAACCTTCACGGCGACGTCGCGGTGCAGGCGCGTGTCGGTGGCGCGGTAGACGTCGCCCATCCCGCCGCGTGCGATCAGGCTGATAACGCGATAGGGCCCGACGAGGGCCCCGGTCGGCAGCCCCGGGTCGTCGACCGCCAGTTCACGGGCCTCGAGCACGATTGCCGGCGTCTCCAGGAAGCCCCGGAGGTAGCGGGCGGACACTGCGAGGCGGTCGGCGTCAGCGATGAGTTCCGGATGGTCGGTCGTAAGCCGCTCGCGCAGCCGTTCGCGCGTCGGCGCATCGCCCTCGATCCAGGCGCTCAGCCACCCCGACAGGACCTCCCAGCGATCGCCCGGCACCATCAGAAATCGATCCGGAATCCCAGCTGAACACGGCGGGGGTCGAGCGCCACCGACGGCAGGCCGAACTGCAACGACTCGAGCGATCCGATGTACGTCGTCAGGTTCACCGCGTTCGTTGCGTTGTAGATCTCCAGGAGCACGGCCGCCCTCCGGCCGCTCCCAAACGGCAACAGCTTGGTCACGCGCACTTGCGCGAAATCTCCGGAGTTGCGCGCCCGGGACACAGACGCGCCGGCTTTGATGGCGTGGCCGCCGTGGACCCACGACAGGTTGTCGATCAGCTGCCACTCGCTGCCGTCGATCCAGCCGAAGCCGGTCGGGCACCCGAACTGCGCCGCAGGATAGCTGCGTCCAAACCAGGTGCCCTGCGCGTGCGTTCGCGCGAAGTTGCACGCCGTGTCCGAGGCGGTCGTGCTGAACGCCGTGCGGAGTTCGTTGAACCCGCCGGCGAGCGGCCGGCTCCACGAGGCGAGCGCTTCGGCGGCATGCCAGTCGACCGTCGTGCCGTTTTCCTCCGTCACCACGCCGCCGATGCCCGCGTTCGTGGTGTGCGCCGCGTCGGCGTTGACGCGGAAGCGCAGCGCGCTCTGACCGCGGAACCACTCGACCTTGCCGAGCGCGAGCGTCTGAGCCGTCGTGATCGGTTTGCTGCCATTCGCCTCGGGGAAGGACGTGTTGACCACGGCGGCCGTGTCGCGATCGAGTCGTTCGACGCCGGCGAAATAGAACACGGCGTCGCAGCGCACCGGTCCGCCCGTCGTGCCTCCCCATCGCGCGCTGCTGAGCGGCAGCTTGGCGGCCGCGAAGAACGGCTTCGCATCCCAGGCCTCGTTGCGAAAGTAGCCGTGGGCGCGCGTGGCGTACCGGTTCGATCCCGAGCGGGTGATGGCATTCAGCACGCCACCCGAGGCGCGACCGAACTCTACGGAGAACTGGCTCGCGAGGACCTGGAACTCCTGAATCCAGTCCTGGGCGTAGGCGAGGCGTTGATCGCCCAGTGATGTGCCCTCCGCCGACGCGCCATCGACGTTGTAGGCATTCTGGAAGTCGCGCGCCCCGCTGATATCGACACCGCCATAGATGCCAGTCGGCGTCACGCCGGGAGTGATCGTCGCCAGGCCATTGAAATTCCAATCGACGAGCGGAAGCGCATCGAGCTCGCCGCGGCTGATCAGCCGCGACAGCGTGTGCGTCGTCGCCTCGAGGACCGCGCCGGCGGTGACCGTGACGGTGTCGGACGTGGTGACGGCTTCGAACGTGAAGTCGATCGTCGACGTCGAGCCGACGTTCAGCGTCTGGTGCAGGCGCACGATCGTCCGGAAGCCCTGCCGTTGCACGCGAAATGTGTAGATGCCCGCGGGCGACGGCGGCAGGTGATAGCGCCCCTCCGCGTCGCTCCGGACCGACCGGCTGATGCCGCTCTGCTCGTTGGTCGCCGTGATTCCGGCGCCCGCCACGCCGGCCGCCTGCGCGTCGCGCACGACGTCGGCGACGACGGCGTCGACGATCTGCGCCGGCGCGGTTGCCGCCGGCAGCATCAGGCACAGCGAAAGAAATCCGACTCGCGTCGACATCATCCTCACCTCGTCCGCAACCGTGCGTCCCGCATCGGCGGGCGCTTGGTGGCTCTATGCTTCAGGCGGAATTCACGGCCGCCGGGTGCAGCCCGCTGGCCGGACGAGATGGGCAGGGGAGCCGGGCAGAGAATATACTTGCCGGCCGTGACCGGCGAGCCGAATCTGACGAGCCTGCTGCAAGCGTGGAGCGGCGGCGACCAGGACGCCCTCGCCTCGCTGGCGCCGCTCGTCCAGCGCGAGCTGCGTGAGATCGCGCGCAGGATCCTCGCCGGAGAGCGTCACGGCGGCTGGCAGCCGACCGAGCTGGTGCAGGAGTCCTATCTGCGCCTGCTGGACTGGCGAGCCGTCCACTGGCAGAACCGCGCACATTTCTTCGCGACCGCGGCCGGGATGATGCGACGCGCCATCATCGACGCGGCCCGCGCCCGCCGGGCGCGAAAACGCGGCGACGGACGCGAGGTCACGCTCGGCGATGACCTCGAAGTGGCGGCGGCGAGCCCGGCCCTCGACGTGCTCGCGCTCGGCGACGCGCTCGACACCCTCGCCGCCGTGTCGCCGCGTGCGGCGAAGGTCGTCGAGCTCCGCTTTTTCGGCGGCTTCAGCGTGCAGGAAACCGCCGAAGCGCTCGGCGTCTCGGTCCGAACCGTGATTAACGACTGGAACGCCGCGCGCGCCTGGCTCCACAATGCGCTATCTACCGGTTGAGCGCGTCAACGGATCCTCCCGACGCGTCAGCATCAGACGATGCGCGCCCTCACACGTCTCGGTCCTGACCGGTGAGACGGGCGAGTCGGTAATCTGCAGCGTGCCCTCCAGCGTGCCCTCGGCGCCGTCCGGCGTGATCGACACGCGCGCCACACCGATCGGCGTGAAGACGAGTTGCGGGCCCACCTGCTCCGCGACATTGGGGTATGGCGCGTCACCCCACGCGGCGGCCCAGAACCAGAACGTCGCCTGACGGCCGTCGAGGCGCCCGTCGAACTCGCTCGCCGCCGCCGGCACGAAGGTGGCTTCACTCAACGTGACGTACAGGACACTCGCGGTTTGCGTCACGCGGGCGGCGTACCTTCGTGCCATGCTCTCGGTGGGAAGAACGGAGGCGCACCGGGCGTCGGCCTGGAAGCGCAGGTCATACAGGCCCCGTAGATCTGGGTATGGCTCGGACGGATTCATCCGCACGTCGACCGACTGGTGCGACAGGATGGTCAACCGCTGTTCGACCGACGTGAAGTTGGCCCGCGACACCGTGAGTGTCACGTCGCCCCACACGCCGTAGAACCGGAAGGTTCCGGATCCGTCCGTTGTCATCGAGCGACGCGCGCCGTCTTCGAGGGTGACGGCGGTCACCGTCGCGCCCCCGAGGGGAAGGAGGCCTTCGAGCACCTTTCCGGTCAGCCGATAAGTACCCGCCGCAATCACCATGACGCCGGCTTCCTGCTTGAAGCGATCGAAGACGACGGACACCGTCGTATCACCAGCCGTCACACCGGTCGCGGCGCCGCTCGCATCGACGGTCAACGTGTCGGGATTCGAGCTGTTCCAGCGCGCATCGCGCGTGACGTCGCGCCTCGTGCCATCCGAATGGAGGAGCGCCGCACTGAACGCGACCGTGGCACCCGGCGCGACGGTGCCGGGCGCGACGAGTTGCAGTCGCACGGGTATGGGTGTCGCTGCAGGCGGAGGGCTCGGGGCGACCGGCTGCTGCCGTTCGCAGGCGGCAACGGGGATGGCCAGGAGGAGGACAGCTCGGGCGAGAGCAGGAAGTTGGGATGCGCGCATCGGGTGTACCTCACCCGATCAGGCGAAAGGGCTCGCCGGGAAGTGCAACGCTGCCGACAAGACGACGTCCAATACGATCTCGGCCGGTTGGTACAATAGAGGCTCCTCAGCGACAGGAGGCCTCATGCGCGCGATGTTCGCTCGCGTGCCCAAGGCGTGGCTCGTTGTCCTGTGCGTGGTGGCCGTCGCGGTCCACTCGCCAGTCACCGCGCAGGCGCCGACCCCTCAGCAACTTCAGATCTACGAGACCTTCCGCGCCTGGATCAACACGCAACCACCTGCCGTTCAGAGCGCCACTGACGACGAGGTCTTCAAGCGGTACGAAACGGAACTGCGGACACAGGGCAAGTCGGCCGCGGAGGCCGCCGCCACCGTCGCCACGCTGAGGAAGCTCGGCGATCGCGCCGAGGTCGAGCGCTGGAACCAGATCCTCACCGCGGCGAAGCCGATGTTCAACACGGCGCCGAACGCGTTTCTCGTCGAGATGGTGAAGGGCTTGAAACCCGGGCGCTCGCTCGACGTGGGAATGGGGCAGGGACGCAACACGATCTATCTGGCACAGCAGGGATGGGAATCCGTCGGGTTCGATCCCGCGGAACGCGCGGTGGCCGCGGCCGACGCACAGGCGCGGGCGCTCGGCGTCAAGATCACCACGCACGTCGCGCGGGCGGAAGACTTCGACTGGGGAAACGCACAGTGGGATCTGATCGTGCTGTCCTACGTCGGCGGCCGCGAGTACGTCCAGCAGGTGCGCCGGGCGCTTCGGCCCGGCGGGATGCTCGTCGTCGAGGCGTTTCATCGAGACGCCACGAAGACGCGGCCTATCGGCGGCGCCGTGGTGTTCGACTCCAATGAGCTGCTGACGCTCTTCGGCGACTTGCGGGTGGTCCGCTACGAGGACACTCTGGCAGTCGGAGACTTCGGCTTGGTCGATACCCGGGTCGTCCGGCTGGCGGCGATCAAGTAGCGGAGATCACGGAGCAACACACGGAGGGCACGGACGCCGCTCAGCGAAGCGCGCCGGCCGGATCCAGCTTGGCGGCGCGGCGGGCGGGGAGGAACGTCGCGGCCGCCGCGCTCGTCATCAGCACCGCGACAACGGTGGCAATCGTCAGCGGATCCAGCAGCGGGACGCCGAAGAGCTGCCCCTGGATCACCCGGCCAAGCGCCATCGCGCTGGCGATCCCGACGAACGCGCCGGCGCCGGCGAGGGTCAGCCCCTGGCCCACGATCCTGCGGAGGATGGCGCCGGTTGATGCGCCGAGCGCCATGCGGATACTGATCTCGCGCGCCCGCTGTGAGACGGCGTAACTCATCACGCCGAAGATGCCAATCGCGGCGAGCGCCAGGGCGACGGCGGCGAAGAGGACGAGGAGCGCGGTGTAAAAGCGCGGCCGCGCCACCGAGTCGGTCACGAGGTCGGCGAGCGGCCGGGCCGCCAGCACCGGGAGCGTCGGGTCGATTCTTTGCAGCAGCGCGCGGATGGCGGGCAATTGCGCCATGACGTCGCCGCTGCCGCGGACGACGATGCGCACCGACCGCGCAGGCCGTTGCGTGTACGGCACGAAGAGCTGCGGCATTGCCGGCTGACTCGGATCGCGCTGGAGCACATCGGCGACGACGCCGACGACCTGGATGCGCACGCCGTTGACGTTGACGAGGCGCCCGATCGGCTCGTCGATGCCGAACCAGTGCCGTGCGCCGGCCTGGTTGATGACGGCGACTGGCGGCGTGTCCGCCGTGTCGTGCGGCGTGAACGCCCGGCCCCGTTGCAGCGTGGCGCCGATGGCAGTGAAATACCCGGCGCTGGCGCTCGCGACGGCGATCTCGGCGTTGACGTTGGCGGGTGGCGGCGGGGCGCCTTCGACGCTGAAGCCCAGCATCGAGCCGCGGCCGCTGAGCGGCAGCACGGTGCTCACGCCCGCGCTCGTGACACCGGGCAACGACCGCAGTGCTGTCTCGATCTCGTCGATCCGCGCGCGGAGCTGCGGCGGCGCCTGGTAGCCCGTCCCCTGCAGGGCGATTCGGAACGTCATCGCCTGATCGACGCGAAATCCCGGCGCGACCTGCGTCATCGCGACGAAGCTGCGGACCAGCAATCCGGCGCCGGTGAGGAGCACGACCGCCAGCGCCATCTCGACGATGACGAGCGCGCCACGCAGGCGGTGCTCGGAGGAAGTGGCCCCGCCACTGCGCGCGCCTTGACGCACCGCACCCCGCAGAACGCGGCCCGTGGCCTGCAACGCCGGCGCGATCCCGAACACCAGCCCGGTCACGAGTGACACGGCCAGCGTGAAGAGGACGACGTTCAGATCGAGGGCGATCGTGTCGAGCCGCGGGATGTCGGCCGGACGCGCCGCAACGAGCGCCGTCGTGCCGGCGTAGGCGACGAGGAGGCCGAGCGCGCCGCCGGTGAGGCCGAGCACGAGCGCTTCGGTCACGAGTTGCCGCACGAGCCGCCCGCGACCGGCGCCAAGGGCGGCGCGGATCGCCAGCTCGTCCTGCCGAGACGAGGCGCGCGCCAGCAGGAGGCTGGCGACGTTCGCACACGCCACGAGCAGCACGAACCCGACCGCGCCGAGCAGTACGAGCAGCGGCGTCCGGACGTCGCCGACGATCGTCTCGGCGAGCGGGATCGCCCCGAAGGTGAGGCCGTCGTTGGTCGGCTTGTACGCCGCCTGCAGGGACGCGCCGATGCGTTGGAGATCACGCTCGATCGCCGGCGCCGCCACATCGTCCTTCGCATGGCCGATCACGGCGAGAAACTCACTGCGCCGTCCCGAGGCGGCCGACGCGCTGAACGTGTCGTTGTACTCGAGTGGCGCGTAGGCGTCGAGCGCCGGCGGCAATCTCGAGCCGGCTTGGAGCACGCCGGCAATCACCGCCGGCCGCCCGGCGATCGTCACGGTGCGGCCGATCACGTCGGGCGCCGCACCGAACGCGCGCTGCCAGAACCCGTGATCGAGGATCAACACGTCGCCGCCGCCGGGCGCGAAGTGGCCGCGGTCGAAGCCCTGGCCGATCGCCATCTGCCAACCCAGCAGCGCCGGCAGGCCGTCGCTGATCCGGCCGGCCTGAAGCTCGCGCGGCTCGCCGCTCCCGGTCATCGTGAGGGCGGCCGTCGAGTACGCCTCGACGCGATCGAAGACGCGCGTGTCTTCGCGCACGCTCATGAAATCAGGCGCCGACAACGCGTACGGCGTGCCGTCGGGGTAGACCGTGCGCACGCGATACAGGTGGCCGGCGTCGCGATAGGGCAGCGATGCGAGCAGCACGCCGTTGACGACGCTGAAGATGGCGCTGTTGGCGCCGATGCCGAGTGCGAGGGTCAGCACGGCGACAAGCGTGAACCCTGGCGATCGGCGCAGAACGCGCACGGCATATCCAAGGTCCTGCCACAGTTCGCGAACGAACGACAGTCGCGACGCGCGCCGCTCGACACGGGCGTCGATGTCGGCGCACTCGCGTTCGGATCCTTCGTAGTCGCCGAACTGCTGCATCGCGCGCCGCCGCGCTTCGTCGGGCGGCACACCCTGCGCCACGAGCTCGCGCACGCGCATCTCGAGATGAAAGCCGAGCTCGCGCTCGACGTCGGAACGGAGGGGCGGGTCCGGCCGGCGGTCGAGGCGCTTCATCGATCTGTGCCCGACGCGCCCGGCGCGGGCGCGGCCAGGGCGGAGAACAGCGCGGCGGCGTAGCGCTGCCAGCGCCGGGTTTCGAGCGTCAGCTGCGTCTCGCCCTTGCGCGTGAGCGTATAGAACTTGGCTTGTCGATTGTTGGCCGAGGTGCCCCAGCGGGAGCGCACCCAGCCGCGGGCCTCGAGCCGGTGCAACGCCGGGTAGAGCGTGCCCTCGCCGAGGGCGAGCGCGTCACCGCTCGCCGACGCGATCCAGGTCGCGATCGTGTAGCCGTGCGCGGGCCCGCCGCTGAGCGCCTTGAGGATGAGCACGTCGAGCGTGCCCTTCAGGATGTCGGCGTTGGCGGATCCGGCGGTTCCCATCGAAGTACAAGGGGAATATAGCGCCGCTCCCATCGAACCACAAGGGGTGAGGCGGGCGTCCGCCCTATCGCTCGATGAGGCCGACGATCGCCGCTTCGAGCTCCGCTTCGCTCATCCGCCCGGGACGGTAGAGCCGGACGATGCCGTCGCGATCCGTCAGGACGTGCATCGGGACGAGGGACACGCCGTAGGCTTTGTAGTTGGCGTCCGTGACCGGCACGGGCTCGCGCTTCAGGAACTTGTAGAACGTATCGCGAACGCGAACGATGTAGCGCAGCTCCTTGTCCGGGGAGGCGGGACGGCCCGCTTCGGCGTAACCGTATCGCCGCGTGGGCGCGACGATCGACAGGCCGCGCCCGGCGTACTTGGTCGCGAGCCGCTCGAGCATCGGCGCCTCGGACTTGCACTCCGCGCACCAGTGCGCCCAGAAAAAGAGGAGGGTGGCCTGCGCGGGCGCCTTGCTGGTGTTCAACCGCGGGCCGAGCGTGATGCCGCCATCGAGGCGCGGCGCAGGCTGTCCCTCGAGGCTCAGCAGCCGGAGCGTGTTCCGGATCTCCTCGGCCGCGCGCGGGTCGCGGTACTCATCGAGGCCGCTCTGCAGGAGGCGCACCGCATCGGACCGGCCGCCCTCCGCCGTCAGCGCCAGCGCGAGCACCTCGAGTGACGCGGCAATCGATCGCTGCAGCTCGCCGGCACGATCGCCGGACGTCCGCAGTGCGGCGACGGCCAGATCCCGGCTTTCAGTCGCGTACTGGCTGGCCCTGCTGAAGAGCTTTCCCGACAGCGCGCCGCGTGCCAGCCAGAGCAGGGCGTCGATCGTTTCAGGGGTCGCCCCGTGAGCCGCACGGTAGCTGTCGAGGATTTTCTGACCTTCGACCAGGCCGCCGGTCGCCATGGCCGCGCGCACCTGCGCGGTGATGTCCGGCGCGGCCGACGGCTGCTGGCCGAGCGCGGAGACGCCGGCGGTGAGCGCCGCAACCAGCGGCAGGATCCAACCGGCAGGGCGCATCGCGCGCTACTTCGTGCCCTTCTCGCAGAGGCAGCGAACGAGCGAGCTTTCGGCCATCGTGGTCGCGGTGAAGGGGCGCGTCGTCGCGCGCCTGGTCGTAAAGCTCCAGCTCAGTCCCAGCGACAGTCCGCGAGCCAGCCGGTGCCCGTTGCGCTGCGCGACGGTGCCCGTCCAGGAGCCATACAAATCGACGGTGTCGCTCAGCGAATAGGACCCGCCCGCGCCGACGCTCAGCATGTTTTCGCGCTGAATCTGATCGTGGTGGATGAACACCTCGTACGGCAGCTCCGCCCGCGTCCGCGCACCGAGAAAATCGATGCCGCCGTGCGTGCGCTGCCCGCCGACCATGCCGAAGGCCCGCAGCTTCGAGCTGATGAAATACGCGGCTTCGACCGATCCGAGGCTCCGGTTGTGCGAGATGTCCATCACCTGCTCGACGAACCCGTACGCATACCGCCCCTGCACCACGAGGCCGGGGATCCCGCGCTCGAAGAGCTTGGCGACGGACGCCCCGACCTGCACCTCGTTCAGGTTGCGGCCGAACCCGGCGTGGACGAAGTAGGGATATTCGTGGCTCGGCGCGACCGTCCCGACGAAGGGCGTCACGACGATGCCCTTGTTCCAGAGATTCCGGGTCACGTTGTAGCGGACGTCGAAGCGCATGTCCTGGATCGTGGCATGCCACGTCCCATCATCGATGGGGTTGGACTTGGTTGGGTCCGACGCGAGAAAGTGCGGAGCCGCGCCCAGGTACCGCGTGACCACTAGCGGGATGCCGAAGCTGACCGCGATCTTGTCGGTGACACCGTAAGTCACGTCGTACAGCATGCTTCTCGCCCAGATCTGTCCGGCGTCAACAGGTGTGGTCGGCGCGTAGTGATACCGGAAGAACTGATCCTGGTACAGGAACGAGACCGTGCCTTCGCCTTTTGCCGGCACGAAGGCCTGCGCCTGCGCGCGCGACGAGGCGATCGCCAGGATCAGGGCGGCGGCGAAAACGAAGCGGAGCGCTGGAGCGTGGCGCATGGTTTCCTCGGCGCGGGACGGCGGTCTGTGACTACGCCTTCTTCTTCCGGGCCTTCATCACGTCGTCGATGGCCGCCAGGAATTTGATGGACCGATCCGAGCTCGTCAGGCAGATCTGGTAGCGCGTCTCGACCGCTTTGGATTCGGCCTTTGTGGGCTTGAAGAGCACGGGCACCACTCTCGGCTTGGCAGGGACGGTATCGGCCTGGGTGGCCAGCCGATCGGCATCCGAGCCGTCGGTGAGCAGAACGTCCACACGCTCAGTCTCGAGGGCTCGCGACAGTGCCTGCTCGTTTTCGACGAGCACGACGCGATGTCCGGCCTGTTTCAAGTCGGCCAGAAGCTGCGGGTTGCGGATCGCCGCCGTCGATCCGCGCTGCGGACGCGCGAAGACCACGACCGCGGCCGGGTAAATCGCCGCATAGGCCTGGCGAAACTTCGCGCCACGGCCGGCCAGCAGGTACTTGTCGCCGCAGGCCTGGAGTCCCTCGGCGCTCAGCTGAAGCACAACGGCCGCGATGAAAAACGTCATGACACGTCCACGCATGATCCCTCCTGGCTGATTCGGACGCCTAGATTCTGCCCGACGTGCCACCGGAAGTCTCTGGGAAAATGCTGGGTTTTTGCTGGTTTTGCGTCCCGCCTGCTATCTCCCGGGGGAGCGGAATCGACGCCACAGCCGTCCCCAGAACCCTTCCCGGGGAGAATTGAAGCCGTCGAGCAGCCAGATGTCCGAACTGACCCGAACGATGGACGTGAGAAACGTGGTCCCCGACACCCGCGTGAACCCCCGGACGGGGTCGTTGGCCACCGGCATGGGCGCCAGGTTTGCCGCAAGCACCCGTTCCGCGCCCGACCGAACATCCACTGACGTGAACGTCAGGTGCGTGTAGTCGTCGCTCTGCCGGATGCCGAACAGCTGCCGGCTGTCCTCCGACCACGCAAACGCCAGCCACGCCCCCTCGGCGACGACCTTCGTAGTCTGGCCGTCCGGGGAGACGACCGAGAGGCCGGCCTGGCCATTGAAGGCGATCCACTCGTCGCTCGGCGCCCACTTCAGCGGCGAATACGGGATGATGTCCTTCGCCAGCAGAACGGGCGGCGTTTTCGCGCCAACGCGAATCTTGCTCAGCGTCCAGGTGCCAGCGGCGCCCCCGGACTGGTGCGCGTACGCAATCCACGCGCTTTCGGGATCCGGCGACCACGTCGGCATGTCCTGCTCGTCCTGGCCAGGATTGAGCTCCATTGCCGGCCCGCCCGCGACCGGCGAGATCCAGATGCGATTGGTCCCGAGGCCGCGTCGATAGTAGGCGAGGCGCCTGCCGTCGCGCGAAAAGGCGGGTGACCCCAGCAGGCCCGTGTCGAGCTCGAAATCCCCGGGTTTCACGAGCGGTGATCCATCGAGCTCGCCGTTCTGATTGGCCAGCCAGATCTCCGTCACGCCCGACCGGTCCGTCGTCAACGCAATCTTCGAGGTTTCCGGAGACCAGGCCGGGTCCATCTCGTTTCTCGCCGAGGCGAGGACCGGCTCGAGCGCGGGACGATCGAGGGACAACCGGTACACGTCGTAGTTCGCTTGCTGGATCGCGGTCGCGAGCTGTTGCCCGTTCGGCGACACGGCAGGATCGCTTTCCGTTCCGCCGCTCGGGAGAATCAGGCGTCCCTTCCCGCCTTCGGTGTCCAACAGCCACATATGGACGCCTGGTCTCGGGATCGTCATCGCCCCCACGACGTGCCGGCTGTCAGGGAGCCAGCTGAAGCCTCCGAAGAACAGCACGCGGAGATCGAGCGTATTGACGGCCCGCGGCTCACCGCCCTTCATCGGCACAATCCAGAATTCCATCTGCCCGACATCTTCGTATGTCTTGGTGCCGGTGAAGACGCCGAGCTTTGTGCCGTCGGGTGAGAATCTCAGCGTGCCCTCGACGAACTTGGCGGATCCGAACGGTCCGCGCGTGTACTGGACCGGTGCTTCGCCAGGTGGTGATGAAAACCAGAGCGAGTACAGACCGGCATAGTCGTTGTCCGCGCTGCGCCAGAGCGCCAGCGTCCTGCCGTCGGGCGACATCGCCGCGCGCGTGACGTTGGGCATGACCGGATCGTGATCGCCCCCGCCCACGGAAATCGAATAGAGGCCGAGGCGATCCTGGAACTGCGACACGTAGTACAAGCGCGTGCCGTCGGATGCCCAGAACGGCTGCCGGCAGTCGAAGCGTTCGTGTGTGACCTGATTTCTGTGCGGCGATCCGACGGCCTTCGTGAAGACCTGGAGGACGCCGTCGACCGCCGCGACGTACGCAATCGTCTTGCCGTCTGGCGACCAGGCCGGCGAGCTCTGATAGCCCGCGTCGGCGGCAAACGGGGTGAAACGATACGCGTCGAAGTTCGTGCCGGCGTCGCCGCCCCCGAGCACGAGGCCCGCGCCGAGGCCAACCGCGAGCACAAGGGCGCCGGCCAGCAACGGTTCGGCAAATCGCCGGCGGACCGGCAACGCCGGAACGGCATCGGTCGCCGTCGCCGGCGCGAACTCGCTCAGCTTGTCGCGCAGTGTGCAGAGCTCGCGCGCGAGGTCGGTCGTCGAGTCATAGCGCTGACGCGCGTCCTTGGCGAGGCAGCGTTCGATCACCCAGCGCAGCGGCGCCGGCACGCGTGGATTCAGCTTGACGATCGGTTCGGGCTCGTCTTCGATGATCGCGGCCAGGACCTGGGCCGCTGTCTCGGCCTGGAAGGTGCGTTTTCCGGTGACCATCTCGTAGAGGGTCAAGCCCAGCGAGAATTGATCCGTGCGGAACGTCACCGTCGCGCCGCGCGCCTGTTCCGGACTCATGTACGGGACGGTCCCGACGATGAGATTCGGCTGCGTCATCGTGGACTCGCCGCTCGGGACGCCGTCCTGCGTGCCGACCAGCGCGAGACCGAAGTCGAGGATTTTGACGCGGCCCTCGCGCGTCACCATCACGTTGTCCGGCTTGAAGTCGCGATGGACGATGCCGGCCTGGTGGGCGGCGGCGAGCCCCTCGGCCATCTGGATCGCCAGGTCGAACACGTCGCGGACCGGCAGCGGCGCGCGCAGCAACAGCGTGCGGAGCGAGCGGCCATCGACGAGTTCCGAGACGATGAACGGCACGTCGGCCTGCTCGCCGACGTCGTAGACGGTGACGATGTTGGGGTGGTTGAGGGCACTGGCGGCGCGGGCTTCTTCGGTGAGCCGGCGCTGGCGCGCCGCGTCGTGGCCGGCGCGGGTCAGGACCTTGATGGCGACGTCGCGATTGAGCCGCGGATCGCGCGCGCGATAGACCTCGCCCATCCCGCCGGCGCCGATCGCGGCGACGATCTCATAGGGTCCGAGGCATGTCCCGACGGTAAGCGGCATGGCGTCTTCGCTATCGGCGCGAGCGCTGGAAGCGCCGCGCGAGCCGCGTCCAGACGCCGTCCGGGTACGGGTTGACGCCTTCGAGGAGCCAGATATCCGAGCTGATGTGGCCGATCGACGTGAGAAACGTCGTCCCGGACATGCGGGAAAAGCCACGCACAGGCTCGATGGCTACGGGCATCGGCGCGAGCTGGTTGACGAGCACGCGTTCCGTTCCTGATCCGACGTCCACCGACGTGAACATCAGGTATTTAACATCGTCGCTTGCACGGATGCCAAACAAGTGCCGGCTGTCTTCCGACCACGCAAACCCGAACCACGTATAACGGCTCACGTTCTTCGTCTTCTGCCGGTCGGGAGAGATCAGCGACAATCCGTCCTGGCCGTTGAATGCGATCCAGGCGTCGTTCGGTGCCCACTGTACCGTTGAATTCGGCATGACGTCGTCGACCAGGACCTCCGCCGCTGTCTTACCACCGACTCGGACCTTGTTCACAGACCAGGTGCCGGCAGTGCCTGGCGACTGCTGCGCATAGGCGATCCATTCGCTGTTCGGCGACCAGCTCGGCATGTCCTGCTCTGTCCCTTCGGCAGAAATCAGCGGCGAACCCTGTCCGCCCGCTACCGGCTGGATCCAGATGCGACTGCCGTGCTCCTTGCGGCGGAAGTAGGCGAGGCGCTGGCCGTTTGGAGACAGGGCCCGTGCGCTCACGAGGCTCGTGTCGTCTTCCAATCCTTTCAAATCGACCACTGGCCGCTCCAATTCGCCTGTCGGGCTGCTGAGCCAGATCTCTTCCCGGCCCGAGCGATCGGAGGTCACGGCCATTTTTCCGAGGGCGCCGGACCAGGTCGGGTCCATCTCGTTTTTCGCGGACGTGAGCACGGGTTCAAGCACCGGCGCATCGACCGACAGCCGGTACACGTCATAGTTCGTCTGCGGCAACGACATCGCGATCGGCTGGCCGTTCGGCGAGACCGCAGGCTCGCTCTCGGTCCGCGCGCTGGGAAGGACCAGACGCTTCCTACCGGTTTCAGTATCCATCATCCACAAGTGACCGATGGTCGTACTGCGGCCGATCGCACCCAGGATGTGCCGGCTGTCGGGCAGCCAACTGAAGCCCCCGAGAAAGTTCTCCCTGCCGGCCAGACGCGGCTCACCTTGCAGTGGCACCTCCCAGAACTCGCTCCCGGACCCTCCAACGTTGGCGACGATCAGTAGACCAACCTTCGACCCATCGGGCGAGAACTGGAGCCGGCCGTCGACCAATCGGGTCGACCCGAACGGTCCACGGGTGTACTGCGTGGCCGATGTGAAAGGAGCGGACGAGAGCCACAACGTGTACACGCCGGCGTCGTCGTTGTCCGAGGCGCGCCAGAGCGCCAGGGTCTTGCCGTCGGGCGACAGCGCCGCGCGCGTGACGTTGGGCAGGACCGGTTCGGGGTCGGTCCCCCCGAACGAGGAAACGGAAAACAGTCCGAGGCGTTCCTGGTACATGCGGATGTAGTACAGCCGGGTCCCGTCTTCATTCCAGAACGGTCGATAGCAATCGTACGGCTGCGTCGTGACCTGATTCCGGCGGGGCGAGTCGATCGACCTGGTGAATACCTGCAGGACGCCATCGACCGTCGCGACGTACGCGATCTGCTTGCCGTCGCCCGACCACGCCGGCGAGCTTTGATAGCCAGCATCGACGGCAAACGGCGTAAACCGGTACGCCTCGAGCGCGGCATCGTCGTTGCCGCTCAGTGCGAACAGCGCGCCGAGGGCAGCGAACACGACGGCACCGCCAAGCAACACGCCGACGGCAAGTCGGCGCCTGCGCGGCGCGGCAGGCACGACGTCGGAGCCTGGTTCGAGCTCCGCGAGCCTGTCGCGGAGCGTGCGCAGCTCGCGCGCCAGGTCGGTCGTCGAGTCATAGCGCTGACGCGCGTCCTTGGCGAGGCAACGCTCGATCACCCAGCGCAGCGGCACCGGCACGCGCGGGTTCAGCTTGGCGATCGGTTCGGGCTCACGCTCTAGAATCGCGGCCAGGACCTGGGCCGCGGTTTCGGCCTGGAACGTGCGCTTCCCGGTGACCATCTCGTAGAGGGTCAAGCCCAGCGAGAACTGGTCGGTGCGGAAGGTCACCGTCGCGCCGCGCGCCTGTTCGGGACTCATGTACGGGACGGTCCCGACGATCAGGTTCGCCTGCGTCATCGTGGACTCGCCGTCCGAGATGTCCTCCTGCGTACCGACGAGCGCGAGGCCGAAATCGAGGATCTTGACGCGGCCCTCGCGCGTCACCATCACGTTGTCCGGCTTGAAGTCGCGATGAACGATGCCGGCCAGATGGGCGGCGGCGAGCCCGTCGGCCATCTGGACTGCCAGGTCGAGCACGTCGCGCATGGAGAGCGGCGCGCGCAGCAACAAGGTGCGAAGTGACTTGCCGTCCACCAGTTCCGAGACGATGAACGGGACGTCGGCCTGCTCGCCGACGTCGTAGACGGTGACAATGTTGGGGTGATTGAGGGCGCTGGCGGCGCGGGCTTCCTCGGTGAGCCGGCGCTGGCGCGCCGCGTCGTGGCCGGCGCGGGTCAGGACCTTGATGGCGACGTCGCGATTGAGCCGCGGGTCGCGCGCGCGATAGACCTCGCCCATCCCGCCGGCGCCGATCGCGGCGACGATCTCATAGGGTCCGAGGCGAGTCCCGACGCTCAGCGCCATCGGCGGACTCCGGTCTGGGCTCGGGAGCCCGCTTTCTTTTTTGCGCGTGGGGACCCCACCCCCACGCGCGCGCGCTCGGCGACTTCGCGCCTCGCGCGAGCCGCCGGCGCTCCGCCGGCGCCGATCGCGGCGACGATCTCATAGGGTCCGAGGCGAGTCCCGACAGCAAGCGGCATGGACCTTTAAAGAGGCGCCAGTGTAACGCCGCCTCTCCGGCGGAAGCAACGACGGCAGCCAGTTGGATAGAATTCAGCAGGCACTCGATGCGTCAGGCCTTTGGCGACTGCGTCTACGATCGCGATCGGCGGGAGCTCACGTGCGGCGGCGCGGTGGTGCATGCGGCGCCGAAGCTGCTCGCGCTGCTGGAACTGCTCCTCGACGCGGCGCCTCGAGCCGTGACCAAGGAAGAGATTCACAAGGCCGTCTGGCCGAAGACGTTCGTCTCTGAAGCGACGCTCACCAGCCTGATGACCGAGCTGCGCACGGCGATCGGCGACGACGCGCGTGCGCCGACGCTGGTCAGGACCATCCACGCGTACGGCTACGCGTTCGTCGCCGAGATTTCCCAGGGCCCGTTCGCGGTCGTTCCGAACGAGACGCGCTCGTGCCGGATCATCGCCGGCGACCGGGAAATCGCGCTGGCCGACGGGGCCCACATCCTCGGACGATCGCCGGACGTCGCCGTCTTCGTTGACGATGTCGGCGTGTCGCGGCACCACTCGCGCATCACGATCGCCGCGGACGGCGCCACGCTCGAGGATCTCGGGAGCAAGAACGGGACGACGCTGAACGGCCACCGCGTGAAGGCGCCGACCCGCCTCACCGACGGCGCCCTCATCGTCCTGGGGACGACCGTCCTGAAGTTCCGCATCTTCGATTCGTCGCCCTCCACCGCCACGGTCTCCAGCACGGGAGAGTAACGCCCCTGTTCAAGCACCCGCAGGGCGATGGGTGTATTCTGCGCCTCCGGCAAAAATGCGCCTGGAACCAGGTCAGCGCGTCGGGGTGTATGAGATCGTCGGTTCCCTTGGATCCGGCGGCATGGGCGAGGTCTACCAGGCACGCGACACGCGTCTGGGCCGGCTGGTCGCGATCAAGTTCGTCTCGGACGAGCTGGCGGCGGACCGGACCGCGTCCGAACGCCTGACGCGTGAAGCGAAGCTGACCTCCTTACTCAACCACCCGAACATCGTCACGGTGCACGACGTCGGGGAGGTGGACTCCCGGCCGTTCATCGTCATGGAGTTCGTCGCGGGCCAGTCGCTCCACGGCGCGCTCGAATGGGAGCGGATGAAGCTCGGGCGCGTGATCGAGATCGCCAGCCAGGTCGCCGACGGCCTGGCGGTCGCCCATGCCGCCGGCATCGTGCACCGCGATCTGAAGCCGCGCAACATCATGCTGACCGAGGACGGCCGCGCGAAGATCGTGGACTTCGGCGTCGGCAAGACGAACCGGCCGGCGCCGGGCGCGGAGGACCCGACCATCCACGCCGGCGGCCTCACGGACACGTCCGTCGTCGTGGGCACCGCTGGCTACATGTCTCCGGAGCAGGTGACCAGCAGGCCAATCGATTTTCGCGCGGATCAATTCGCGCTGGGAGCCATGCTCTACGAAATGATCACCGGCCGGCGTGCGTTCAAACGCGAGACGCCGATCCAGACGATGGCCGCCATTGTCGACACCGAGCCGGAGCCGCTCGCCGAGCTGGCCCCCGACACGCCATTCGAGCTCGTGACCATCGTGGACCGGTGTCTGGCGAAGAATCCGGCGAATCGGTATGCGTCCACGCACGACCTGGCACGAGATCTCCGCGAGGTCCCCGTGCTGCCGGGGTCGCGGACATCGCGTTCCACCGTCGCACTCAGACGGGCGACGCGTCGCCGATGGCCATGGGTGGCCGGTCTCGTCGCGCTCCTCGGCCTGGCGGCGGCAACGGTGTTCGTCCTCAACGATCGCACACCTGCCCCGGTCGCGCAGGCGCGCGCGCTGCTCGATCGGTTCGACAAGCAGGCGAACGTGGATCAGGCGATCGGCCTGCTGTCGTCCGTGGTCTCAGCCAGACCGAAAGATCCGACGGCGCGGTCGTGGCTGGCGGAGGCGTACCTGCGGAAGTTCGAGTACACCCCATCAGACCCGACGCTCGCCGCCCGGGCCGGCGAAGAGGCAGGCGTCGCGCTGACAATCAACCAGTCCTACGCGCCGGCGCATGTCGTCCTGGCGATGATCAACTACAGTCAGGGCCGCTTCGATGGCGCGCTCGGCGAAGCCCAGAAAGCCGTCGCGCTCGATGCCAAGTACAGCCGCGCGTGGCGCGAACGCGCCCGCGCCCTGTTCCGGCTTGGCCGGCGGGACGAGGCCGAAAAGGATTTCCTGACGGCCGTGGCGCTCGATCCCAACGACTGGACCTCGCGCAACGGCCTGGGTGCGCTGTACCTCAATCTCAACCGGCTGGATGCCGCGGTCGCCGAGTTCGAGCGCGTGCAGGAGCTCACTCCGGACAACACGCGCGCGTACAACAACCTGGGCAGTACGTTCCTTCAGCAGGAGCGGTTCGACAAGGCGACGGAGATGTACGAACGGTCCCTGTCGCTGGACAAGAACGCGACCGCGTACTCCAACCTCGGCACGGCACTGTACCAGCAGGGCCGGTACGCCGACGCGGCCCGCTCGTTCGAAGGGGCCGTGGCCCTGCCTGGCGCGTCGGTTGTGCACTGGTTCAATCTCGGCGCCGCCTGCTACTGGGCGCCAGACCGGGCGCGGGCGAAAGAGGCGTACGACACCGCGGTCAAGCTCGGCGAGCAGGCGCGAGCCGGCAGTGCCAGAGTTGATCCCTCCGGACTGGCAGAACTGGCCTCCAGCTACGCGGTCCTGGCGCTGCTGTCAGAGGGCGCGGCGGCGCAGGCGCATCGAAGCCGGGCGCTCAACCTGATTGCGATCATCGAGCAGCAGCCGCGCGATGCCGGTGTCCTCTCGACCGTGGCCATCACCTACGAAGAGCTCGGCGATCGCGCGAAAGCATTCGACTGGCTCGAGCAGGCGATCAAGGCCGGGTACTCACTCAAGAGGATCGAACGATCCCCGTGGCTGAAAGAGCTGCGGGGCGATGCACGATACAACCGGCTGCGACAGTAGTGCACCACGAGCACAGTAGGTGGTCGCGTCCGTAGCGCGGCTCGGGCTTTGAGCCGCGCCCGTGACGCGCGAGGCCAATGACGAACATGGAGCGACTCTACCGGACCGAGACGACGCTGGAGCGAACGCTCCGCGTGGCCTATCCCGCCGGCCACGGCGACATCGTCCTGCGGACCGAACAGGACTGGGAGCGCGACCTCCTGCCCGTCGCCGTCAGTGACGACGGGCAGATCTCGACGTTCCATCTGCAGGCCGACCAGCCGTTTCTCTACTACAAGCCGTGCCTGATCCAGCCCGGCCGGCAGCACTGGTCGGTGGGGGCGAACAAGCTGCTGTTGATGGGCGAAGACGATCAGCGTCTCACGTACCCGTATTTCCTCGGTCCTGAACACGGCCAGTTTTCACCGCTCATCGAGTTTCCTTCGCGCATTCTCGGCCGGTCGCATCAACTGCGCGTGTACGTGCCGCCCGGCTACCACGAGAACACGCTCGCGACGTACCCCGTCGCGTTCATGCAGGACGGTCAGAATCTCTTCTTTCCGGAGGACGCGTTCCTCGGCCGCGACTGGCAGGTGGATGAGACCAGTCGCACGCTGCGCGCGATGAGCGCCGTCGAGGACTTCATCATTGTCGGTGTCCACTCGGACGATCGGATGAAGGAGTACACGGCGCCCGGCTATGAAGCCTACGCGCGGTCGCTGGCTGAAGAGATCGTGCCCGAGACACAGCAGCGTTTGCGCATTGGAGATCACCGCCGCTTTCGATCCGTCTGGGGATCATCGCTCGGCGGCGTCGTGTCCTTCTATACGGTCTGGGAGCACGCGGACGTGTTCGGCGCCGCAGTCTGCATGTCGAGCACGTTCTCGCACCGGGACAATCTGATCGACCGCGTGCTCGGCGAACCGCCGCGTGACGTGGCCTTCTACCTCGACAGCGGCTGGCCCGGCGACAACTACGAAGTCACGATGGGGATGGCGATGGCGCTCGTCTCGCGCGGCTGGCGCTACGGCCTGAACCTGCTGCACCTCTGCTTTCCGCAGGCCGAGCACGATGAGACGGCCTGGGGCATGCGCCTGCACCTGCCGATGCAGTTGCTCAACGGCGCGGTCGCGCGCGCCTCGCGCGCGCGGATGCCGGTGCTGGGCAGATAGGGCCGTTCTCGAGCACGGACGTCACGCTTGGCCCGGGCTGCGTCGAGCGTCCAGCCGGTAGAACCCGACGACCGCTTTCGAGAGACCCCAGGCGGCGTAAATCAGGAGCGCATTTCGGAGGACGAGCACGACCGTGCGCCCGAGATCGAGCCCCGTGGCGAACGCCTGGCTCGGATAGAAGACGGGCACCAGAAAGGTCGCGAGAAAGAGACAGGCAACGGCCCGGTGCACGGCCGCCGCTCCGGTGACCAGATCGCGGCGATCGCGCGCGAGGAGCGCGAGCGCCGCCCAGGGGGCGAGCCACAAATGAAACTGCGGGCTCAGCACCGGACTGAACGCGACGAACGCCGTGACCGGCACGAGCAGCAGGACGGCGAGCGCCGGCAGCCAGCCCGGGTCCGGCGTGCCGGCTCGGTCACTTGTCGCCCAGGGCCCACGCAGCGCTGCCCACACCGCCACTCCGAGGCCGGCCAACGTCGCGCCGATCCACACCACCTGAGCCGGTGCGACGAGCCGGGCCGCGACGGGACCGGTGACCTCCATCCAATCGGTCACGAACTCCCAGTTGGCCGGCAGGCCCACCGAATGACCCAGCCAGATGACCGAGGCCCAGACGGACCCGGCTTCGAGGCCGCGTTGGGCGTGGACCCCCAGAAACTTCCACCACGGCACCCACCACGAGATCGCGAAGAGCGGCACCGCACCAATCGCGCCACCGACGAGGAGCCGCGAGAAATCGCGCGGACCGCGTCGCCAGGCGAACGCCACCATGATCGGGACGTACAACGCCGGAAACAGCTTCGTGCCCGCGGCGACCGCGATGGCGATCCCGGCGGAGAGGGGCCAGCCGCGCGTCAGCAGGACGATCGCCAGGAGCGACAGCGCCGCGGGGATGACGTCGAAGCGCTGCAGGATGATGCGGGCCGCGGCGGCGGTGGCGAGGCTGTACAACAGGAACGGCAGCAGATCGACGCCTCGGTCGCGGCGGCGACATCCCAGCCACACGAGGACCGCCTTCACGACGGCATCGAGGGCCCAGATCAAGAGGCTGAAGACGAGCCGGAAGCCCGGGAGATCGCCGGTGATCGCGGCCGGAACGACGAACCACGCCAACGCGTAGGGCGGGTACTCGAAGAGCACGTTCGTGTAGATGCCGGCCCCGTCCAGCACGGCCCTGGCCGAGTCCAGATAGTGCTCGAGGGTTCGGGAGGTTCGGCCGGAGTAAAGCTGTACGAGAAATGGCAGGGTTCCCACAAGCCACGCGGACACGCCAATGAGGATGCGTGAGGCCGGCACCCGGTCTGTCCTGGCTTCGTGACTCATCCTGGATGGAAGGCGAGCTTAGCAGACCTGATGGCCCAGACCCCTTGCGCTTCGACACATGCGGTGCTACCGTGACATGTCGAAGCGAAAGGTATCGTGATGACCGAAAAGTCCGATCTGCCGCAGGGCACGCTCGATCTGCTGATCCTGACGGCCGTGGCCAATGAGCCGCAGCACGGCTACGCCATCGCCCAGCGGCTGCGTCAGATGTCACGGGAGGTCATCCAGGTCCGGCAGGGTTCGCTCTATCCCGCGCTGCATCGCCTGGAACGGCGCGGGTTGCTCGCGCCCGAGTGGCGCGCGTCCGAGACCGGCCGCGACGCCAAGTACTACCGGCTCACGAAGGCCGGCCGGGCGCAGCTCGACACCGATCGCGACAGCTGGCGCCGGCTGATCAAGGCCATCAGCGTGGTCTTGAAGAGCGCCGAGGCGGACGCGCCGTGATGCGGCTGTTCTCCCGGCGACGCTCGCGCGAGGCCTTGCTCGACGCTGAACTGCGAGACCACTGCGAGCGGTTGTTCGACGAATACCTCCGCCAGGGTTGCTCGCCGGCGGAAGCGCGGCGCCGCGTGGCGGTCGAATTCGGGCCGCTCGAGCTGGCGAAAGAGGAATGTCGCGAGCTCCGCCCGCTGCAGTGGCTGGAAACCACCGGGCGCGATGTCCGGCTGGGCGTGCGCGCCCTTGCGCGCGAGCGGCTCTTCACGCTGTCGGTCACGCTGATCCTCACCGTCGGGATCGGCGCGACCATCGCCATGTTCAGCGTGCTCAACGGCGTTGTTCTGCGCCCGTTGCCGTACGCTAGCCCGCACGAGATCGCGGTACTCGCCACGCACCGCATGCTCCAGAACCAGTTCGACGGCACCTCCGGCGCGAATTTTCTCGACTGGCGGCAACAAAGCCGGTCGTTCTCCGGGATGGCGCTGTATCGCCGAACCAGCGCCAGCCAGGTCGTGTTCGAGGGGGCTGACGGCCCACAGCGAGTGCAGGAGGGTCTGGTCGGCGCCGAGTTCTTCGATCTGCTCGGCGCGCCTGCCCTGATCGGCCGCACGTTCTCCGCGGAAGAGAGCGCCCGCGGCGAACCGGTCGTCCTCTTGAGCGAGGGACTCTGGCGCGACGAGTTCGGCGGTTCGGACGACGCGCTCGGGCGGACGCTGTCGGTGGCCGGTACGCCACACCGCATCGTCGGCGTCATGCCCAGGTCGTTTCAGTTGCCGACGCCGGAGACGCGCGTGTGGCGTCCGCTCGCGATGATGGCGAGATGGCCCAACCAGCTCTCGGTGCGCGACGGCGACAGCTTCGAAGTCCTCGGCCGCCTCGGTCCCCGCGTCGGCATCGACGACGCCCGCGCCGAGATGGCGGTGATCGCGCGGCGCCTGCGCGACGAGCACGACGTCAACCGGAACCTCGACGTTCGCGTCACCCCCCTCTTCGATCACGTCGTCGGCGCCGCCACCAGCCGTGGTATCTGGCTGGGCTTCGCTGCGGTGCTGTCGCTGTTGGCGATTGCCTGCGCCAACGCCGGCGGGCTGCTCGCCGCCCGCGCCACGCGGCGGCGCGGCGAACTGGCGCTGCGTGCGGCCCTCGGCGCCAGCCGGATCAGACTGGTGCGGCAACTCGTTGCGGAGAACCTCACCATCTGGGTCGCGGCCAGCACCGCCGGCGTGATGCTGGCGGCAGCGCTGCTGCGGCTCCTGGTCGTGTCGGGGCCGACCGGGCTGCCACGAATCGAGGACGCCGGGCTGGACCTGACGGCGATTGCGATCGCGTTTCTCGGTGGCTTCCTCGTCGTCATGATCTGCGGGAGTGTTCCCGCGCTGGCGATATCGCGCGCCAACGCCGCGGAGGTATTTCGTACTCGTGACGGAGGCGATCCGGCGCGGCTGCGGCTCCAGCGGGTCCTCGTCGCCGCGCAAATGGCCGCCGCGACGACGCTCGCAACGACCGCTGTACTGTTGGCGCAGAGCTTCTTCCGCGTGCAAGCCGAGGATCCCGGCTATCCGGCGGCGAATCTGCTCGTCGCGCGCATCGATCGTCCGGCCTCGCCGCGGTTTTTCCTCGAAGCGCGCGAACGCCTCGGCGCGCTGCCCGGGATCGTCGCGGTCGGCGGGATCACAGACTTCTTCATCCGCCGGGCCGGCGATCAGCAGATCACCATCGACGGCCGTGCCTTCGCCGATGCCGACGGCCGCTTACCGAGATTCGTGATGGACTCGGTCACGCCCGGGTATTTCGAGGCGATGGGGATCGAAGTGATCGAAGGACGGGATTTCGAGGATCACGATCTCGAGACCAGCGCGCCATCGGTCGTGATCGTCAGTCGCGCCGTTGCCCGGCGCTTCTGGCCCGGCGAAAGCGCCGTCGGCAAACGGCTCGTCGGCGGCAGCGCGCCGCCCGTCGACGGGCACTGGTCCACCGTGATCGGCGTCGCACAAGACCTGCGCCGCGAGGCTCTCGACGTCGCGCCGGTGCTCGCCAGCTACATTCCGGCGATGCTGCGCCGCATGGACATGACGATTCGCGTGGCGGGTGAGGCCGAGGCGCTGATTCCCGCGATCCGGCGCGAGCTCCGTGCCCTCGATTCGACGCTGCCCGTACCGTCGATCGTCTCGGCCGACGAGCGGCTCTCCCAGCAAGTGGGCCCTCGGCGATTTCAGGCGCAGGCGATTGGTGCGTTCGCTGTGGTGGCGCTCGCTTTCGCCGTTGCCGGACTGTACGCCGCCTTGACCTACCAGGTTACGCTGCGGCGGCGCGAAATCGGCATCCGCACCGCGCTGGGTGCGCCGCGGCAGGCGATCGTTCGCCTCTTCGTCCGCGACGGCATCACGCTCACCGTTGCCGGCGCGGCCATCGGCGTCGGCGGCGCCCTGCTGCTCGCGCGCGTACTGCAGAGTCTCTTGTACGAGACCGCGGCCATCGATGTTCAGAGTTATCTCATCGCCGCGTGCGCGGTCGTCGGCGTGGCGGCGCTGGCCGCGTGGCGCCCCGCGCGGCTGGCGTCGCGCATCAATCCGCTGAGCGTGCTGCGCGACGGGTAGTTACATCAGGGGCGGGCTTCAGCCCGCCTCTGCCGGGCCGGCTGAAGCCGGCCCCTCCTTCCAAAACCTCACCTTGATCGATTGATCGATGTTACTTCAATCGATTCAAGCACCTCCCCCAATCCGGATGTCGTGCGTCGTCGTGGTCCCCTCGCGCAGCGTCACCCTGACCGACGATCCGACGAGTTGCTCGAGCAGGGCGGGGTCGTTCCACTCGCCGGCTTCGAGATCCGTGAGCGCCGCGAGGAAGTACTCACCGGCCGGCAGGGTGCCGCTCGCGTAGCCGTCTTTGCTCGCTTGAAGGTAATAGTCGCCGGCCGGCAGGTCCGCGAAGAAGTATCGGCCCTCGCCGTCGGCCATCACGCGGCCTTTCGGCGTGGTCGGCAACGTCTCGAGATACCTCGGCATCGCCAGACGGACGATTTCCTCAGGTACGGGCGCGCCGCTGGCGTCCACGACCTGCCCGGCGATCATCCCGGTGCGCGGGCCGTCCGGGGCACCGTTCGTGGGAAGTATCTGAGGCGGGGACGCGGCGCCGCGAACCGTCAGCGCGAGAAGGAGGGCGAGAGGCGCGATCCGGCGCGGCCGAGCGAGCCAGGTCATGGCAGCTTGAGCGTATTACGCCCGGGGCGGCTGGAGTGCTACGCAGTCGCGAAGGCAAAGGCGGAACTTGGAACGCGTTGCAAAACTACCGGCGGTCGGAGGGGCTGGCTTCAGCCGGCCCAGTGAAGGCGGGCTAAAGCCCGCCCCCCTTCTGCATTTTGCAACGCGCTCCTTGAAGCTGGTTCCACCCTTTTCCGTTCTCGGTTCTGAGTTTTGCCTTTTGCCTTGTCGTGGCGCCGGCGTCTATTGTCCCGCCGGCGCTCTGCCCATCATCGATCGCAGAAAGTACGGCTCCCAGAAATCGCACGCGTCTTCGCGCGGCCGCTTGTCCTTGCGGATGACGCTGTCCAGGACGAGGTACTGGTTGGATCCCCGGCCCAGTCCGAGCGGATCTTTGAACGCCGGCCAGTGCACGATCGTGTCGTCGTCGATATTGGGATTGCCGGTGGCCATGAAGCACGTCCAGTACCCGGCCATCTGCGCGTGCAGGGCGAGATCGGCCGGGTTCAGCACGTGATTGGGGAACTGCTGCGGCACGTAGTTGTTCCCGAACAGGATGTTCGACTCGAGGCCGTGGATCACCCGCTCAGCAAAGACGTCGTCGATGACGTAGTCGTACGAGAAGAAGTACACCGGAACCTGCGACTCGCTGAGGAAACGCGCCAGTCGCCGTCCTTCGCAGACGAAGTGGCCATCGCCAACGACCTGCGCGAGTGCGTCCGAGGGGAGCGGGTAGCTGGCCGCCGGGTACTGAGCGGCGACGGCGGACCCGTCCGGGCCGAACTCAGTCGCGAGCCACATCTTGTATTGAGCCAGCGTCACGCCGGCCGGAAAGGTTCGCGTGAGGAACGGGCCGGCGGCTTCATCGCGCGTGAAGCCGATGATCGTGGGCACGCGGTGAAAGCGGCCGATCTGGAAGAGCAGCCTCGGCTGATCGGGAATCTCGACGCCGTCGACCACCGGCTGCCAGAACACGCGCGAGGGCGGCGGCTCTCCGACCGCCATCGACGCGAGTGGCAATGCCGTCAGCACGGCACTGAAACTCTTCTGCCGCAGGCACGACACGACGGTTGCCGGATCGACGCAGCCGAGAGCGGCGGCAAAGGCGTCGCCCTGCGCGGCGGCTTCGGCGTGCGACGGCCAGCGGATCGTCGGCGTGCCGCTGTGGATCACCGCCCGGTGGAACAGCCCACCGGTGCCCGGCGAGACGAGGTGCAGTCCGACACTGTCGCCGCCTGCTGAGGTACCCGCGAGCGTGACGTTGTTCGGATCGCCGCCGAACGCCGCGATGTTGTCCTTGACCCACTGCAACGCTGCACGCTGATCGAGCAGACCGTAGTTACCCGAGACCGGACGCTGCGGATCTTCGGCCGCGAGCGCGGTGTGGACGAGGAACCCCAGCGGACCGAGCCGATAGTTCGGCGCGACGACGATGACGCCGGTCTCTTCCGCCAGCCGCCGGCCGTTGTGGGATGCAAAGTTGGCTGATGCCGCCGCGAACCCGCCCGTGTGCAACCAGACGATGACCGGCGCCGGTGTGGTCGGGAGCGGATTCCTGACCCAAATATTCATCTTCAGGCAGTCTTCATTGCCCGCCGGCGGGCCGGCGTTGATATTGGGACAGTTCGGCGGGTTGACGGTCGCCGGAAAGGCCGTCGCCCAGGGCGCCACCGGCTGCGGCGGCTTCCATCGAAGCGCGTTGATGGGCGGCGCCGCGTACGGGATGCCGAGGAAGGCGCACGACGCGCCGACGTCCAGCCCCTGGACGTCGCCGCTCGCGACCGTCGCCTGGCAGGAAGCCGGCGCGGCCCGCGTGTCGAGTGGCATCAGCGGCGCGAGCGTGAAGCATGCGGCAAGAAAGAGAAGCGGACGCGTGATGTGGCGGAACATGTCGTGCTCCTGATCTCCGCGAGCCGGAACTCCTGCCGCGGCAGGCGTCACTATCCGGCCCGGCCCGGCGGCAAGTCCTCAGAGAGATTCAGGAGTTCATCCGGATTTTCTTCAGCGGCGCGGATCTCGCGGCGGGGGCGCGTAAGATAGGGCCGCTTCCATGATGCTGGCTCCCGGCGTCCGGCTTGGACCGTACGAGGTCGTCGCCCCACTCGGCGCCGGAGGCATGGGCGAGGTGTATCGCGCCCGCGACACCCGCCTCAATCGAACCGTCGCGCTCAAGCTGCTCCCCACCGAACTGCGCGAGCGGTCCGATCGCCGTCAGCGCTTCGACGTCGAGGCACGCGCGATCTCCTCACTGCAGCATCCGCACATCTGCGCGTTGTTCGATGTCGGCGAGCAGGACGACACCGCCTTCTTCGTCATGGAATACCTGGAGGGCGAGACGCTGGACGATCGTCTGATCCGGGGCCCGCTGCCGCCGAAAGACGTCCTGCTCTACGCCTCGCAAATCGCCGATGCGCTCGATCATGCCCATCGCGCGCAGATCGTACATCGCGATCTGAAGCCGAGCAACGTGATGCTCACGGCCTCCGGCGCGAAGCTGCTCGACTTCGGTCTTGCCAGGAGTCGCGCGGTTGAAGTGACGGCCTCGACGCCCACGGTCACGGTCCAGCCTGAACGACTGACCTCGGAAGGCGCGATTCTCGGCACCTTCCAATACATGGCGCCGGAGCAGCTCGAAGGCAGAGATGCCGACGTGCGTACCGATCTGTTCGCGCTCGGCACGGTCATCTACGAGATGGCGACCGGACGCCGCGCGTTCGAAGGCAAGAGCCAGGCGAGCTTGATCGCGGCGATCCTGACGACGCAGCCGGCCGCGATTTCCGCGACGCGTCCGGAAGCGGAGCTGCCCGCCGCGCTCGATCACGTCGTGGAGCGTTGCCTGGAGAAGCATCCCGACGATCGGTGGCAGACGGCACGCGACATCAAGAAAGAGTTGGATTGGATCGCCGGCACGAGCGCGGCGCGGTCGCGCGTGCATCCCGTTCCCGCGCGCTCTCGCCGTCGCCGCGAGCTCGTCGCTTGGGCGGTTGCCGCGATCGCCGCCGTCGTCGCCGCAGCGTCGCTGCTCTGGAAGAATCCGGCTCCGCCGCCTCCTCCGCCCGCCGAGGTACGGAGATTCACCGTCGCGCTTCCTGCCGGCACGACAGTGGGCATCGGACGAGACTTCACGAGTCTGGCCGTGTCTCCCGATGGCCGTCATCTGGTGTTCGTGGCGGTGACCGACGGCCGCCGGCAGCTGTGGATCCAGTCGTTCGATGAGACGACACCCCGCCCCCTCGACAACACGGATGACGGCTTGTCGCCTTTCTGGTCTCCCAACAGTCAATTCATCGGCTTCGTCGCGCGAGGTGAAGGGACGCTCAAGAAAATCGAGCCGGCCGGCGGCCCGGCGCGGCTGATTTGCCCAGCAGACTCGAGCAGCCTACCAGTGTGGGCCCGTGACAATTACATTCTGTTCAGCGAATCGCGCACGGGGATTTTCCGCGTGTTCGCCGAGGGGGGCAAGCCCACGCCAGTCACGCAAGTGGACAAGGGGCAGCGAGAGCTGAATCACTACTGGCCCAGCCCGCTGCCGGACGGGAAGCATTTTCTCTACACCGCGACCAACCTCGGGCCGAATGGCCAGCGCGCGACCCCGATTGTGTACGTGGCGTCGATCGACCCGAAAGAACCGCGGAAGGAAATTGCGCGCGAGCACTCGCGGATGGTGTACGAGCGTACTGGACGCGTGCTGTACGTCCAGGACAGTACGCTGTTCGCACGGCCGTTCGATCTCGAGAACCTCCGGCTGACGGGCGAAGCGGTGCGCGTGGCGCAAGATCTCGACTACTACCGGTCCACCGGTCTCGCGGGCTTTTCGGTGTCGGACGCGGGCGTGCTCGCGCACCACGGCGGAGCCGGCCCGGTCGAACTGGTCTGGTTCGACCGCCAGGGGAACAGAGTCGCGAAACTCGGCAATCCACAACAGGTCGGCAGCCTTCGCATCTCGCCCGACGGCCAGCACGTGGCGGTCGAAGTCGTGGATCCGAAGCTTGGGACCGCCGATATCGAGCTGCATGACCTGGCCGGCGTGCGTGGTCGCAGGAAATTCACGACCGATGTGAACGACGAGGGTTCGCCGGTCTGGAGCCCCGACGGCCGAACCATCCTGTTCCGATCCGATCGCGGGACGGGCGCCGACGCCGCCATGGACTTCTTCAAGAAAGGGTTGGACGGCACCGACGAGATCTCCGTGTTCATCAAGCCCGGCCCGCAGACCAACGAGGACTGGTCGCGACTAGGAGGAATGGTCGTGTACACCGAGCCCACCCGGAAAGGCGGGACCGGCCGCGACATCCTGTTGCTGACGACCGACGCGACGGGCTGGAAAGAGTTGCGCCCGTTCGTCAATGCACCAAAGGACCAGAGCGAACCGAGATTCTCACCGAACGACAAGTGGATCGCCTACGCGTCGGAGGAAACCGGCGCGTTCCAGGTGCATGTCAAACCCCTTCAGGAAGGCGAAAACATGCAGGTCGTCTCCAAGGAAGGCGGCGTCGCGCCACGCTGGCGAGACGACGGCACCGAGCTCTTCTACCTCTCCGGCGACGGGAAGACCGTGATGAGGGTGCCGACGCGGTTCACGCCGTTGGGGACGGCTCTGACGCTCGGCCCGCCGAGCCGACTGTTTTCAATAGGGGCGACGGCGATCTTCCGGACCGTGGGAGGCAACCGCGTCTACGACGTCACGCCCGACGGCCAGCGGTTCCTGATCGCCGTCGCCGGGGAGTCGGCATCCTCACGTATCACCGTCGTGCTCAACTGGACGGCGGCGCTGCCGCGCTGATTGATGGCTCCACGTCGCCGTGGAGCGCGACCGCATTCGAAACCGCAGCACGACTGATCCGACGCCGATTTCGTCGCCGTCGGCGAGCGGTACGGCAGCGGTGACGGGCTCGCCGGCGAGGAACGTGCCGTTCTTGCTCTGCAGATCCTCAAGTGATGCCGCGTCGGGCGACACCGAGATGCGCGCGTGACGCCGCGAGACCGTGGGTGAGTCGATCCGGATGCCCTCGTCGGGTTCGCGGCCGAGGATGTTCTCTCCGGTTCGCAGCGGCAGGCGCTTCCCGTCGAGAAGCAGCCAGCAGAAGCCGGTCGAGGGCGCGGCCGCGTCGGCGGGCAGGCGTTGTGCGGCGTCCGCCGCGCGCTCTTCGACGGCGTCGCCGCTGAACGCATAGCCGAATCGATGCACGGTCCGGATGAAGCGAGGCTGTCGCGCTGTCTCACCAAGCGCGTCGCGAACCTCGGCGATCAGGTTCGCGAGGTTGGTCTCGGAGACAAAGGTCGCCGGCCACAATTGCTCATGCAGCTCGCGTTTGGACAGCGCGCGCGGCCGCTGCTCGATCAGGATCTTGAGCAGCTCGAAGGCCTTCGGAGAGAGATGGATTTCCTCGCGACCGCGCAGCAGTCGCCGGGCTTCGAGGTCGAACGTCAGGTCGTCGATGAGGAGCCGCACAACCCTCCCAGAAAATCCCGAGGGAATCCCTGTTTTTTCCTGAAGACTCGGTCTCGGCGCGGGTCAATACTAGCGCAGACCCACACACGTTCCAGGAGGGGGAAGGGTGCCATGACTCCCATCACCGTTCTTCTCGCGGCCGTCTTCCTGGCCAGCCCGGCATCCGGACAATCGATTGGCGCCAATGTCGCCGGCGTCGTCACCGACCAGACAGGCGCGCGGCTCCGGGATGCCGCCGTCACGATTACCCACGTGCTGAACGGCCGGGCGATGACGGTGACGAGCGGCCGGGACGGCGAGTATCGCGCCGTGGCCCTCCAGCCTGGCGAGTACGACATCGCGGTGGTCCGAGGCGGATTCCGTTCAACCACACAACGGGTGACGCTGGTGGTCGGCGCCGACGCGACCGTCAACCTGGCGCTGTCGCTCGCGGCGGTCGTTGAGGACACAACCGTGAAAGCGGACGGCTCGATCGTCGAAATCGCGCGATCGCAGCCCTCGTCGATCGTCACGAGGCGGGAGATCGACACATTGCCGCTCCTCGACCGCAACGTCCTGGTGCTGGCGCAACTGCTCCCGGGGTCGGGACCGATCAACGGCACCGTCAACCGGCTCGCCACGACGAAGTTCGGCGGGCCCGCCGACCAGCGCGTCGGCTATACCACGCTCATCGACGGCGGAGACATCAACGACGCGCAGTGGGGCAGTCCGACGATCAACGTCGGCGCGGAGGCCATCCAGGAATTCAAAGTCTTCCGCCACCAGTTCGACGCTCAGTACGGGCACGCCCTGACGGCGGTCGTGACGGTCGTGACCAGATCCGGCACCAACCAGTTTGCCGGCACCGCCTTGTATTTCGGGCGGGATGATGCGCTGAACGGGCGGTACTTCTTTGCCGAGACGCTTCCCTTCGCCGAGCGGCGACTCGGCGGATCGGTGGGCGGTCCGCTCGTTCGCGATCGCACCCATTTCTTCGCGGCCTACGAGCGAGACCGCGTCGACACGGTGCGCGTCGTCGCGCTCGACGCCAAGAACCCGTTCGCGCAATTCGAGAACGGTACGTTCCCGGCCGAGACCGACAACCAGGTGGCGAGCGCCAGGCTCGACCACCGGTTCGCCGCACGGTCGCTCTCGGTTCGTTATGCGTCCGACCGCCAGGAGTCACTCCGCGCGGCGACGCAGGTGTTGTCCGACACCAGCCAGATCGACATCGCGAACCGATCGCACAGCGTCGTGCTTGACGACACCTGGATGGCCAGGCAGAACGTCGTCAACTCGTTCCGTGTGCACGCGCTCGTGCACACCCTCGGCACGACGCCCCGAGAGACCGGCCTGGCGATCAGACGGCCGTCGGTGACGCACGGGCTGACGAATACCGAGGCGTACGTGGTGCCGGTCACGCGCGTCACGTTCTCGGACGCGTTGTACTTCCACACGTCGCGTAGTGAAGTGAAGCTGGGCGGCGAGCTGGCGTTCGGGGCACACGAGATGGACTCGCACGTGTACGAGGACGGGTTCTTCGACATACCGGTGGACGCCGAATTCAATCGCGACGACAGCCGAACGTGGCCCGGTTCCTACACGCAGCAGAAACCGGCCCGGACGACCTACAACTCACAGGAAATCGGCCTCTTCGTCCAGGCCGACTGGCGCCTGGGCGATCGGATCCGGCTCAACACCGGCCTGCGCTACGACATCGATCTCAATCTGAGACTGAACGACTTCTACGGATACAAATTGAACGATCCGAGTCTCGCGGGCCTCGAGCGCTTCATCAGCCGCGATCGCGGTACGGACGCCAACAATCTGCAACCGAGGCTCGGTGCGACGTGGGACACCCGCGGCGACGGCACGCTGATCGTGCGGGGCGGGTGGGGCATCTACGTGGCACGCAACCGTCCGTGGTTTCAAGTGCGTTCGATGAACCAGTTCGCCAGCAGCGCCGTTCGCATCACGGCGCCGGCGGCCCTCCAGAGTTTCCCGGATTCGGCCGCGGTGCTCGGCGGTCTGAGCCTGGACGAGTACCTCGTGAAAAACGGCGGCCGGCAACTGGGCACCGTCATTCCGGACGATTTCGTCCAGCCGTATGCGGTGAATACCACGGCCGGCATCGCCTGGCAGGTGAATCAGACGACCGCCGTCAACGTGGACTACGTCCACTCCTATGGCAATCACCAGACCGGCACGACCGACGTGAACCTGCCGCCGAGCGGCAGGGTCTCGGCGGCCAATCCACGTCCCGTTCCGCGGTTCAGCCAGGTGGGCATGGTCGAGAACTTCAGCCGGAGCTGGTACGACGCGATCGAATCGCAGTTGCGAACGCGCGTGAGATCCCGCGGCTGGCTGCAGGCGTCCTACACACTGTCGCGCAGCTACCTCGACGGCGTGGATTTCTTCCTGACCATGCGCGGCACGCAGCGCACGCCGCACGAGCGCGGCTACAACCCGTCGGACCAGCGCCACAACCTCACGATTTCAGGGACGTTCGATCTGCCGTGGGCGTTGCAGGCCAGCGGTATTCTGAAGCTCGTCAGCGGCTCCCCGATCAAAGTGCAGGCCGGGACGGATCTCGACGGCGACACGTGGCCGAACAATGATCTGCCGGCCGAGGTGCCCATCACGCTCGGCCGCGAGCGCGTCGACGAGTCGGTCGAGGCGATCAACACTTTTCGCGCCGCGCTCAATCGGGGGTTGCTGCCGATCGATCCGTCGCTCCTTGCCCTGGATCCGTATCGCGCCCTGGACCTGCGCCTGACCCGGTCGTTCCGAGCCGGCCGCGGGCAATGGCTGGAAGTGCTCATCGAGGCCTTCAACGTCACCAACCGCGTCAACCTGCGACCGCCAACAGGGGCCGGCGCCAACATGAACTCGCCGGCGTTCCTCGGCCGCACCGCCGCGCGCGACGCGCGGCAGCTCCAGTGGGGCGTCCGCTACCGGTTTTAAGAACGGACGCAGGCAAGGCCGGCTGAAGCCGGCCCCTTCCCGCCACCTACCGCCGCCGCCACCGGCTGAGCGTGCATCCTCGCGCGGCCGCGTCGAAGCCCGCCGGCCGCGGTTTGCCAGGCCCGGCCATCAGGAAGCGGACCTCGTCATCCGCCCATTCCATGATGCCGAACGTCACCGTGCCGGCGTCCCGGCCGCTGAGACCGAGATAGTCCACCGCGATGGGCGAGGCGGTTTCGTCGAGGCGCACTTTGGCGTGCACCATGATCTGGCCGCCGAACGCGACCTTGACCTCGTTGCCGACCGCCGTGCGAGCGCCGAAGGCCAGCCACTGATCCGCCATCGGCTTGCCGTCCACGACGAGCTCGACGGGCACCCAGTCGCCTTCCAGCCGCCGGAGGAGTGGCGTCGGCTCGATGTCGAACGCCGACGGATCGTCGCAGCGCGCGCCGGTCGCGGCAGTGTCGGCCGCAGGTGGTGGCGTGCCGCCCGTCACGTTGGCCGGCCGCTCGGCGGACGCGCGGCGCAGGCGCTCGAGCGCGTGCCCGCTGCCGGGCTGCGTCGCAAACGCGGCGGGGCGCGACGCCCCGGCCAGGCCGAGGCACATCGTCAACTGATCGCCGTGCAGCTCGTACAGCCCGTAGCTCCAGTTGCCGGCTTCCGGACCTTCGACGAACTCGATGTCGATGTGCGCAGGGTCGGCTTCCACGTCAATCGTGAAGATCCCCTCGTAGGTCGCCTCCGGCGATTCGGTGCGAAAGCGGTCGCCGTCGATGAGCAGGCGCGAGTGCGCCAGCATCGCGCCGGGCACGCCGGCGCCATCGATCTCGAGCGTCACGAAGCGCCAGTCGCCTTCGAGCGCTCGCAGTTGTTGCACGTGGCGTGAAAGCGCCGGCCAGCTCGCGAAGCCGGTCTGGCGTGCGACGACCGACTGCGCGTCGGCCAGACGGAACCCTGCGGCGCGCACGTCGGCGGGGGTCATCCGCCGCGCCTCCGGCAGATGATCGATAAATGCCTGTGCGGCGGGCGCGTCCCCGGTTTTCAATTGCGCGAGCAGCGTTTTGGCCTGGCGGCGGAGGTGGTCGACGTTGGGACGGGCGGGAAGTTTCTTTTCCACGGTTCCTCCATGCATCGCCTGGGGTCCGCAATCAGGCTGCACGAAGGACGTGCGGGCAAGGGAACGTGACGAAGGTGAGTTGAACTCTTCCCGCGGACCCGGTGGCTTCCTTCAAGCCGGCGCCTATCTTACGCCTGGACGCTCAGCGGGTCGAGAGCGAAATCTCCTCGACGACGGCCCGCGCGGGGAGCGTGGCGGCGAGCCACACGCAGGCGGCCAGATCCTCGGGTTGCAGCATTGCCGCCCGCGCCGCGGCCGATGGGGGCTGCGGGCGCTTGTCGAGCAGCGGCGTGTTGACGTCGCGCGGAAAAATCGAGCAGGCGCGCACGCCGTGCGCGCGTTCCTCGGCGTTGATCTGCTGCGTCAATCCGGTCAGGGCGAATTTCGAGGCGACGTACGCCGCTCCGGCGAGATCGCGTGCGATCTTCCCGACGTCGGAGTTGATGTTGACGATCGTCCCGGTCCGGCGCGCGCGCATGCCCGGCAGGAACGCGCGCACGCAGTAGTACGCGCCGTGGAGGTTGGTCGCCAGCACCGCGTGCCAGTCGTCGAGCGACAGCACGTCGAAGCTGCGCCGGGGCACGTTGATGCCGGCGGCGTTCACAAGGACGTCCACGTGCGCAAACCGGTCGAGCACGGCGGCGGCCACGGCAGCGACGTCATCCGGCACGCTTACGTCACACGCGAACGGCGCGAGGCGGGATGCGGCATCCGGACCCGCGAGCCGGACGGTCTCGGCGAGCGGCTCCAGGCGGCGCCCGACGAGTGCCACGTTCCAGCCCTCGGCGGCGAACTTGAGCGCGGCGGCGCGCCCGATCCCGCTCCCCGCGCCGGTCACGACCGCGATGCTCATCGGGGACGAACAGTACTCGGACGGGACGCGTCTATCAACTGCCCCTTCACCGGAGCCCGGTCCATTCGGGAGGCTCCCCGCCCTCACGGGGGAAAAGGCGGCATAATGCGAAGTTGGGAAACGGGGTGAACGATGTCAGATCAGAATCAGAAGCCCGCGGCGACCACGACGCCCCCCAGCCCCAGCCTGATCGCCGCGTCGGATATCAGCTACGCGGGATGCTTTCGGCTCCCCAAGCACGTGGCCGCGTCCACGCTCTATGCCTATGGCGGGATCACCGGCCGCACGGTGGACGGTCAGCTTCGCCTCCTCATCACGGGCAGCGAGGCCGAGCTCGACGCGCCCATCATGGAGGTCGCCGATCCGGGGCGCTACGATCCCGAGTACCGCGAAGCGCCGCAGGCCGAGTTCATCCGGCAGTGGGACACGAAGTATCGCGACAAGCGCGGAACCTGGCGCGGTCCGCTCGCGACCGATCGCGCGGCCGATCCGTTTCTGCCGTTCGCGCAGAAGCAGGCGATCAATTGCGGCCTGCACTGGCACGAGCCCACTCAGTTGCTCTACATCACGTACGCCGACACCTACAACGTCGGCGGCTACGGCGACTGGGGCTTGATCGCGGTTCGGTTGAACGACGACAACACGACCGAGGCGTTCGGTCCCTGGCGCGTCAAGGCCACCGACTCGCGCGGGACATGGTACGGTCCGCACCGTTCGATGTTTCTCGCCGAGCATCCGCAAACCGGAAAACTGCTGACGGGGGCCGCCTTCAGTTCGGGCGTCGCGAATTTCCCGTGGGGACCTGATCTGTACGGCGACCTGGAGTGGCCGACACCGTCCACGCCCGCCGGCGCGCGCGCCCCGGAGCTCGCGGTTGGCAAGCGCTATCTCGAGTACTACTACATGGGCGGCTTGATCGATGCGGCGACCGGGCAGGCGAAGGGGCCGCTCAAGTCGTTCCGGCGCCGCGTGGATCCGCCGCTCTACGAGTACTTCCCCGCTACGCCGGATCATCCCGGCGACATGGCCACGAACGTCAATCCCGGGCGCTACAACGGCGTCGGATCGTGGGGCGAGATGGACTATGTCGGCGGGCTCATCTGGATCCAGACGGCCACCCGGCGCGGTGTGCTGTACTGCGGAACCGTGGCGGGCTCGCCGATTCAGGATCCGAAGAATCCCAAGGCGAGCCACGTCTGGTACACCAATCAGTTCAAACCGCGGTGCAGTCACGGCGTGCCGGCGCCGGTGCCGATCACCGGTCCGGTCTCCACGGCGCACTTCCCCTTCCTCTGCGGCTACGATCCGGCGCAGCTCGAGCTCGTGGCGAAGGGCGAGAAAACCGACTACGAAATGGAACCCGCCTGGTTCCTCAACCTGACGACGTCGTTCAAGATTCGCACCGCGTCAGAGAGCGTGATCGGCGGCCAGCGGAATCTCTTCGGTTTCCACTTTGACGCCGACCGCAAGCTGCTGTTCGCGCTGTCGCATCGTGCCGATGACTTCACGGTGGACGGCCAGGACTCGGCGCTGGTGCACGTCTTCCGCATCAAGGATCAGCCCCCCGAGTAGGAGGAGGGGCGGGCTTCAGCCATGGGTGAAACGACCGGCCGTCCGGACTCGTAGTCAAAATAGGTGGCCCGGCGGCGGGCTCTGCTGAACCATCAAGCGTTCGGCCCTTTTTAATACAAGCGAGTTCCAGGGAAGAAGGTGGTGTCGCCATGGGTGTCTCCAGACGGGTGTTTCGAGGATATGGCGCGGCGCTGACGATTGTGCTGTCGCTCGTGGCATTCGACGCACGGTCGGCCGCAGCGACGCAGCCCACGACGCAGGCCGCGCTGGCGGCGATCCGCATCGGCAATTTCGGCCAAATCAGCGACAGCTACTACCGCGGCGAACAGCCGACCGCGCGCGACTATCCCGCGCTCGCCGCGCTCGGCGTGAAGACCGTGATCGATCTCACGAAGGACGGCGACCGCGACGAGAAACAACTCGTCGAACGGGCCGGGATGCAGTTCCATCGCATCCCGATGACGACCACCGACCGGCCCGCCGACGCGGCGGTCGACGAGTTCCTGAAGCTCGTCAACGATCCCGCGAACCTGCCCGTCTACGTGCACTGCCAGGGCGGCCGTCACCGCACCGGCGTCATGACCGCGGTGTACCGCATGACGAAGGATCGCTGGACCGCCGATCAGGCGTACAAAGAGATGCAGAAGTACAAGTTCGAGGGGTTCCTCGATCACCCCGAGCTGCGCACGTTCGTCTACGACTACTTCAAACACCTGCAGACGGCGCCGCAGAGCACCCAGGCCGCCACCACCATGAGGAGGGGCGGGCTTTAGCCCGCCCTCAGGGGCTCAGGCTGGCGGGCCCACAGTGCGGCCCGCCCTATGTACCGGACGACGGCGCCGGACGACGGCGGGCCTCAGCCCGGCCCGCCCTACGTACGGCGCCGTGCGGTCGCCTGCGCGTTGAGTCGCGCCGTACCGTACGTGTGTAAAGAGGGTGATCGGTTGGCGTTGCGAGCCGGTCTGCCGCGATCCGTCACGTGGCGAATCTCTTGCTAGTAAATCGATTGGCCATGCCATCCCGGCTGAGTGTCAGTACCTCTCCGTCTTCCCTCGTGGAGCGCCTGACTGCGGCGATCGACCGCTGGGTCCCGTTCCTGCCGTTGCATCTTCAGCCGTCGTTCAGGGCGGATTTTGAGGAGTTCGGCGCCGAACACGACCGGACGCTCCAGACGCTGGAACACATCTGGGAGCGGCGCGACCGACGGCTGTCGCTGGACGAATCGACCGGTCTGGCCCGGCGCCGGCCGTTCCTGGATCACCTGGCGTCGGTGCTCGCGGCGCCACGCCCGGTGCCGGCCGTGGCCGTTCTGTTCCTCGACGTGGACAACCTCAAGAAACTGAACGACACCTTCGGCCATGAGGCAGGCGATCGGGCGCTGGCCGCAGTGGGCCGGACGATTCGTGACGCCATCCGCGTCGAACGGGATGTGGACTTCCTGACGCGGCTCGACGCCGAGAGCGACGACTACTCGGTCGCACGCCACGGCGGCGACGAGTTCCTGGTCGCGCTCGAGCTGACCGATCCCGCCGGGATTGACGTGGTGGCGCCGCGCATCAAGCACCGCGTGGACGATCCCGAGCGGCAACGCGCGTGCGGCCACATTGCCCCGTCGCCCATTACCGTGTCGATGGGCGGCGTCGTCTTCGAGCCGCATACGGCCGCGTCCGCGCCGCTGGCTCCGCAAGTGCTCGCGCGCGGACTCATCGCCGCCGCCGACGAGCAGATGTACGAGTCGAAGCGGGACGGCCGCATCCACATCGCGCCGGCCCGATTCACGGATCGGCTGGAAATCGACCGCGAGCACGCGCGGACGCTGACGTAAGTCCACCTCAAAAGGAGGGGCGGGCTTCCGCCCGCCTCGGATAGGGCCGGCCACGCCCTGCAGCGGCGCGGACGCTCACGTCGCGCAGGGCCGCGGCCCGGCGTTTCAACGTTTCAGCCAGCGCTTTGAATCGCGACGCGTCGCGGCCGTTGCTCGTGGCGGCATCGGTGTCGAGCATCGTGGCGAGCTTGTCGAGCTCATCGAGCGCCGTCGTCCGCTCGCGGCCCGCCCGCGGCTTGTCGGCGCGATCCATGGCCGCGCGAAGTGCGCTCGCGCGCTGGGCCGTGAGCGCCCGGCTGCGCGTCAACTGATCGACATACGCCCGGGCCACGACGAAGCTGGCCGGCCAGGTGATCTTCGGCTGATGCTGGGCGTTGAACTCGTCCAGGTGTACCAGCGCGGCCGCGTCGATTTCGTTCTGCGACAGGAGCTCGCTCGGCAGGAGCCGGAAGACGTCGAGCCCGCGGCCAATCTCCGATCCGTAGATGTTGCCGTTGTACCAATACGTGGACCAGTAGCCGGCGATGAGCAGCCTGGTCGCGTCGATCGGGCCGCGATCGAAGTAGGCAATCTCGACGGGATTTCTCGAATCGGTGAAATCGAAGACCGAAAGGCCGCCCTGATACCAGGCCTGCACCATGATGTCGCGGCCCGGCACCGGGACGATCGAGCCGTTGTGGGCGACGCAGTTCTCCACATCGGACTGCGGCGCCGGCATCTTGAAGTAACCGCCGAAGACCATCTTGCGATCGACGATGTCGAAGACTGCGTCGGCGCCCCAGGTGGGGAGGTCGCTGGCGCGGCAGCGCGGCTGCGTGCCACCGCCCCACTCGTCCGTGAAGATCACCTTCGTGCCGTCGTTGTTGAACGTCGCCGAGTGCCAGTACGCAAAGCTCTTGTCGGTCACGGCGTCGAGGCGGACAGGATGCACCGGATCGGAAATGTCGAGCAGGATGCCGTTGCCCGAGCACGCCCCGGCCGCGAGCCCGACGGCCGGAAAGACCGTGATGTCGTGGCACTGGTTGGTGACCCGCGACGACTGCGAGCCTTCACCGTGATTGCCGCCCTGCCACAGCCCGCTGATCGCGCCGGTCGTCGGATCCGAAAAGATGCGCGGGCGATTGACGACCTTCGCCGTCTGCGGCGCTGCGAGCGGTACTTGAATGACGTCGATGCTGAAGAGCGCCGTGTTCGGATCCTCTTTGGGATCCCTGGCTGAACAGCCTTCCAGCTCTTCGGCCGCCCGCACCGAGCTCGTGCCCGAGCCGTAGATATAGATGTTCGCTTGATCCTTTGGATCGACGATCAGCGTGTGCGTGTGCGAGCCGCGGCAGGTCTGCACCGCGGCAATCTGTTTCGGCTTTTCGAAGTCGGCGATGTCGAAGATCCGGACGCCGCGGAACCGCTCGGCGCTCACCGCCTCAGACACGCCCTGCGCTCCGCAGTCGATCCTGCCGAGCGTCTGCTCGACCGACATGAACAGCAGGTTGCGATAGATCGACACGTCTCCCTGGCCGCCGGGGCAGGGCATCGTGACCCTGAGCTTCGGCCGCTTCGGATCCTCGATGTCATAGAAGTTCAGACCGTGAAAATTGCCGAGGAAGAGCTGCGTGCCCTTGAACGCCAGGTCGGAATTCGCGTAGTTCAAACTGCCGCTGCCCGCCGGATCGTTGAAGTCAGCCGGCTTCGGCAGGTGACCGATGAGCTCGATGTGCCGGGCGACGACGCCGGCGTCCTCGACGCCGGGCTTGAGCCCGACACGCGGATCGGACGACTTGGCCGGCGCGCCCTGTGCGGGTTTGTCGCCGGCCGTCTGCGTCCGGGCCCCGAGGCCGGCGGCCGCGAGCAGCACGCCGCCGGCAAACAGGATCGGCCGCAGCATCCGCGCCGCGACAAACGTCCGGGTGGTCTTCGCACGTCTCATCGAATCACCTCGTGACCGCGTCACTTGCCCGCAGCCAGCATGTTGCGCATGCGGTCGATCTCCGCTTGCTGATCGGCTTCCACGTCCGACGCAAACGCAAACACTTCGGGCGGCTGTCCGCCGCCCGCCGAAAAGAGCTCCTTGACCATGACCAGCGCCCCTTCGTGGTGCCGGATCATGTACTGCAGAAACAGTTTGTCGAAGTCCGAGCCCCTGGCGCCTTCGAGCCTGGCCATGTCTTCCAGGGTCAGCATCCCCGGCATCAGCCTGGCGCCCGCCATGTGATGTGCGTGCGGCCCCGGGACCTCCAGACGGCGCGCCTCGAGCCAGCGCTGCATCATCTTGATCTCGTCGGCCTGGGAAACGTCGATCCGCAGCGCCAGCAGCTTCATATCTTCGCGCAAGGTCCGCGTCTTGAGCAGCGCCGTCATGTCGAGCGCCTGCGCGTGGTGCCCGATCATGCCCTGCATGAACTTCACGTCCGCTTCCGTGTATTTGATCACCGGCGCCGGTCCGGCGTTCGTGACGACGCGGCTCGCTTCGCCCGGCGCGCCCGGCACGACGACCGCGGGACCAGGCTGGGCCGTGGTGCGATGGCACGCAGTCGTCAGGACAAGGACTGACGGAAAAAGCTTCACCATGAAGAATTGAAGAGGTGAAGTTCTTGGGGAGAGACTCATGGCCGCGTCAAAAGCGCAGTCAGATCGTAAAGGCATTTGAAGGGGTTCTCAACCTCGGACACGAGTCCCGTCTCTCTGGGCCAGCTCAAGCCGGCCCCTCCCCTTCACGATCTGTCAGCGCCTTTGACGCGGCACGCAGTCTGCCCTGCGACGCGCGACTCACACACTCACGTCGAGACGCCGTCGCTGGCGCACCTCACCGTCCGCGAACGCCGCGAGCTCGACGGTGGTCGTGCCTGCCGGATAACTCAGCGTCACGGTGGCGTTGCCGGCGATCGCATGCGTGGTCGCCGGGTGCCCGTCGATGAACGTGTCGAGGTGATCGATGCCGGCCGTCGTGACCTGAATGGTGCGCGCGTTCGCATCGACCACCGCGGTCAGACGCGAGAACGGCTGCTGTTTGAGCACCGTGATGCACTTCGCGATCAGATCGACGTTGCCGTTCAACAGGTCGTTGCGTGTCATCGCGTACGGCGTGCCTTCGATCCCGACGTCTTCGATCGGCAGGCCCTCACTCGCCCGCGCGCGCGTCGCCCGCCTGAACGAGAACGTCAGATCGACGTCGTCAGGCAGCTGCGGGAGCGAGACGGACGTGCCCGCCAGCGCCTGCCGCAGCTGGCTGTAGCGCCAGACGTTGGCGCCGCCGGCGCCCGTGGCGGTGCCGACGCAGAGGAACGGGCCGATGCGGTTGTCGACAACGCCTGCCGAGAAGAGGTCCCCCGCAGAGTACGTCGTCGAGTCGCCGACGAGCACGACCGGCCCGCCGTAGAGCTGACCAATCGAATTGCAGGCGTCGGGATCGGTGATCGGAATCGTCTGCGCGTAGAGCTCGCCGTTGCGCACGGCGCCGTCGAGTGACGCACGCCAGGGTTCCAATTCGTCGGCGAGCGCCGCGGCCGCCGCCATCTCGCGCGTGAAGGGCGTCGCCAGCGCGGAAAATCGCGTCGGCTCGATTCGGTTCGGAGTGAAGAGCTGCAGCGCCAGCTCGGCCGCCCAGATGTACCCGCCCGGGTTGCCCCGGACGTCGATGATGAGCCCCCGGTCGGGCAAGAGCGCAATCAGGCGAATCAGCTCGGTGATGAACGCTTCAGGATCGGCATTGAACGCGAAGATTCGCAGGTAGCCGAACGGACCGCCGGGCGCGTCGATCGACATGACCTTGAGCGTCTGCGTCAGATTGGTCGGGATGATGCCGGCTTCGATCGGCTGTTGTCGCGCCGTCGTGCGCGCCGGCGCCGGCGCCGTGGCCTGACGGCCGAGGAGCACGCCTGGGGCAAAGAGCAGCATCCTGGCGCGCCGAATCGCTTCGGCGGCTGGATCGACCGCGAGGTTGAGTAGCAGCGCCTTGCCCAGCCTGCCCGTCGGTCCCCCGGAGAAGAGCGGCGCCAGCTCGCTCGGGCTGACGACCACCCACGAAATCTTGATCTCCTTCGCCGGCCCGAGCGTGCCGTCCGCGGCGACACTACGGTAGCCGATGACGACCCAGTGCTCGTCTGGCGGCGGCCCGTACTGGAGCGACCGCAACGTGAGGCTCTGGACGGCCCACGCCCGCTGACTGTCAGGCCGGCCGCCGACTTCCGTCTCGCTGTGACGGATCACGGCCCGGTCGATCGGCACGCCGTTCCAGTACTCCAGGACGACGCCCGGCTTGAACGACGGATCGAACCCGTGGCCGACCCTCGTGACGACGTACGTCGGCGATTCGGCCGAGCCGATCATCTCGACGAGAAACGGAAGCGCGGCGATCTTGTCCGAGAGCGAGCTCGGCCCGACGTAGCGCGTGTGTGCGTCACGCAACCGCGTGACGATGTCCGCCAGCTCGATGTGGAATCCGTCGTCGGTCAGCGCATCGGCCTGGCTGCGCAGGATCCGCAGCCGCTGAATGGGATCGAAGCCGTAGCGCGCCCGCTTCAGCGGGAGATGCGTGTATACGCCTTCGATCAGCCGCTCCACCCCCTCGAGGAGACGCCGGCGCTCGGCGCTGGTGAGCGCGCCGGGCGACAGGAACGGGCCGACCAGCGTACCTGCCGCGACCGGCCCGGCCGCCCGGCCGGCGGCCCGGGACGCGCGTGAACGTCGCGCCCGTCGACCGCGCGCGCCGGGCAGGGGCGGACCGATCGCGTCGGCGAGACGGATGCCGCGCTGCGCCGCCGCGATGCGACTCTGTGCCATAGGGCTGTTCTCCTCGAGCGCCGTGCGAGCCGGGGGGAGCCCTAATATAGAGCCACATCGCGATTTGGCCTCAGGAAAACCGATCCGCTACACCGCAGAGCCGTTTCCAGCGGCTACAGCGAACTGGAAACGGCTCCAGCCTCGAGCACCTTGATCAACTGAATCTGACCCGCGTGGTACACCGCGTGACACGTGATGCCGAGGATCAGATCGAATCGCTCCGACTCAGGCAACGGCGACTTCGCCGCCGACGAGGCGACAGCCGCCACGAGATCCGCGAGCTGGCGCTGTTCGATGTCGAGCGCCTCGACAATCTTCTTCCAGGGCATCGCCCGGTCGTCATTCAGCGCGAACCAGTCTTCACCGTCACGCACGAAGGCTTCGATCGGCGCCGCCGAGAGGCGGCTCCGCACGGAGTGCACGGTGTACGCGTGGTGCAGCGCGATCTCGGCGATGTTGTGACGTCCCGTGCCGGGCCGCCAGAAGGCGACCTTGGGCGAGACCTCCGCGACGGCGGCTTTCAGATCGGCACCGTGCCATGCGCCGGGGCCGTAGCCTTCGCGCAGGATGCGGGTGGTCAGGGCGGTGTTCTTGGTGCTGCTCCGGTCGGAAGTGGCTGTGCTCATAGTGAGAGCGTAGTCAGCGGGCCAGGAGGCGATCTTGGAGAATCTTGCGGTCGCCGCGCGCGGCCTGGCGGAAGCGCCTGGGGGAGACGCCGGCGGCGCGGCGGAACGTGCGGACGAAGTTCGAGACGTCGCCGAAGCCGACGTCGAGCGCGACGTCGGTGATCGATCGATGATCTTCGGAGAGCAGGCGGGCGGCGTGGCGGAGGCGCGCGCGGACCAGGTACTGATGGGGGCTCACACCGAGGACGCGCGTGAACAGCCGCAGAAAATGGAACATGCTCACGCCGGCTTCCCGGGCAGCCCGGTCGAGGTCGATCGGCTCATGGGCGTGGGCGTCGAGCCAGAGCGCGGTTTCGACCGCGCGGCGGCGGTCGCGCGCGGTCGAGCCGGCGCGCGTCTCGGTGCGCCCGGTCACGACGTTGATGAAGCGTCCGACGAGCAGCGCCGCCGCCTCGTCGAGCGCCATGTCGCTTTCGCGGCCGGCCGCCGCTTGCGCGAGCTCGCCGAGGACCATCAGCTCAGGCAACGGCGGGACGCAGGCCGTGCGCCACACTGAGCGTCGTCCCAACTCGTCGCCGACCTCCGGCGCGATGTGGATCGAGAGGCACTCGTCACCGTGCACATGATCGTGCGTGCACAGGTATTCGTCCCCCGGATAGCCGACGAGCAGCGACCCGGCGACCAGCTCGAACGCGCGGCCGCCGGCCCGATACCCGAAGCTGCCTTTCCGGACGTACGAGAGGGAATGCGTGCGGTGATACTCGACGAACGGCGTGTCGGACGGACCGGCATCGCACCGGTAGTCGATGATCGAGAGCGCGCCCCGGCGAAGGACGGTCGCGACGGGCATGATCCATTTTACGGCGGGTCGAAGCCCGACCCGCCCTACGGACTTCACGCGGCCGATGGCAAGGTGATCGTGGCCCGCAGTCCGCCGAGGGGCGAAGGCCCCAGCACAATCGTGCCGCCGTAGAGCTCCACCAGGTCGCGGACGATCGCGAGGCCGAACCCCGATCCCGGCGCCGCCTCGTCGCCGCGCACGCCGCGCTGGAGCACGACTTCCCGCAAGTCCGGCGCCAGGCCCGGGCCATCGTCGTCCACGGCGATCTCGATCTGCCGATCGGTTGCGCGCGATGCGATCGCCACGCGCGCGCGCGCCCACTTGCAGGCGTTGTCGAGGAGGTTGCCGAGCATCTCGTCCAGATCCTCGCGCTCCACGCGGACGAAGTGCGCCGGCGCGATCTCAGCCGAGAAGATCAACTTGCGGTCGGCGTGGAGGCGCTCGAGCGTCCGGATCAGCCCGGCCGCCGACTCCGCGACCGCGCAGCGGCCGCCGATCCGCGCGCCCGAGGCCGCCGCGCGGGCGTGCGCGAGGTGGTAGTCCACCTGTCGCTGCATGCGCTGCACCTGCTGCCGAATCGCCGCGGCGAGATCGTGATGTCCGGCCGCCTGAAGCCGTTCGGCCTCCTGCGCCAGCACCGCCAGCGGCGTCTTCAGGCCGTGCGCGAGGTCGCCGGCCTTGGCGAGCGCGCGGCTGACCGTCACTTCGCGGTGTTCGAGCAGCCCGTTCAAGTCATCGACGAGCGGCTGGATCTCCGTCGGATAGACGCCGTCGAGGTGCCGCGCCCGTCCCTCGCGGACCGCGCTCAGGCGCACGCGCAACTGCTGGAACGGGGAGACGCCGCGCCGGAGTTGAAAGACGCCGACCAGCAGGCACGCGATCGCGAACATCGTCATGAGCGTGCTGTGAGCGACGAGCGTGAAGTTCGGGTAGCGCGCGCGGATGCCCACGGTCACGACGTGGGTCACGGCCAATGCGCCGAGGGTCCAGAAGAGCGATCCCAGCAACAATCTGGAGCGCACTGAATTGAGCGCCATCACGACGCCACGTCCGCAAGCTGGACCCGCGCCTCGATGCGATATCCCAGACCGCGCACCGTTTCGATGAAGCCCGCGCCGAGCTTGCGGCGCAGTCGCCCGATAAACACTTCGACCGTGTTCGAATCGCGGTCCGTGTCCTGCGCGTAGATGTGTTCGGTCAGCTCGGCCTGCGAGACGACGCGGCCGCGGTGGTGCATGAGATAGGACAAGACGCGAAACTCATGG
>Ga0111539_10000420_pt1 | contig 53146 bp, 46 predicted proteins | sample RhiMethybrSRZTD1_FD_79667 | JGI IMG/M metagenome (GOLD analysis project Ga0111539, IMG submission 79667) | Populus rhizosphere microbial communities from Tennessee, USA - Rhizosphere MetaG P. TD hybrid SRZTD1 (version 2) (version 2) | ecosystem: Host-associated > Plants > Roots > Rhizosphere >... | reverse complement strand
CCGGGCCCCCGGTGCGCACCAGGGCCCGCGACCGCGACGACGACCTCGACGTCGATGACGACGACGAGTACGACGACGACGACCTCGACGCGCTCGACGACGATGACGACATCGACCTCGAGGCCGACGAGGACGAAGACGACGAAGACGAGGAAGACGAAGAAGACGCCGAGGACGAGGAAGACGACGACGAGCCGGAAGCGGCCGCCGACGACGAGGACGAAGACGACGAAGACGCGGACGAGGAAGACGAAGACGTCGACGTGAAGCCGGCCGCCGAAGAGGTGCCCGTCTTCCTGGGCCGGCGGGGCAAGGTCTACCTGTTCTCGAGCGCCGAGAGTCTCGTCGACTTCGTCCGGGCCTCCGACGACCACGACCTCGCTCAGTTGGACACCTGGTCGCAGCTGCGGGAGCGGCTGACGGCCGACGACATCGTCCCGGACCCGGCCGACAAGTACGAGCTCGACCTCGTCGTCGAGAACCTGCGTGGCGGAGCGGATTCCCTCGACTACGGCCTGCTGATCCAGGCCGGCGAGGCGGCCCGAGACCTCGCCTACGCGACCCGGCTCGAGGCCGTCATCTCGGCGCTCGCCCCCGGAACTCCGCTCGACGATCTCGACGAGGCGATCCGCGCCGCCGATGCGAGCGGCGGAATCCGTGGCTTCATGGCGAAGCGGAAACTGCGAAAAATCGTCACACAACAGACCGCTTTGGGCTGGCGAACGATAATTGGCAAGATCTCATCGGTCGTGGACTGGCGCGAGTGACCCCTTTACAGGGAGCATCATTCGGTGAACACGGAATCGTGATCGAGGCTTGGCCCGGTCTTGATCGCGGTGCTATATGGAAGTGGACTCAGCCACCCGGCGTTCAATCGGCCGTTCGGGCAACTTGCCAATGCGCCGGAACGGGTGATCGCCAGCGGGGTAACAACCGTGAATAGTGGCTGCTAGCCGGCCTTCCCAGCCGGGCAGGCCGAGACGGCGGGGGGACGCGCCGGCTCGGGAGGACCTGCTCCACGACACACCGTCCCGGGAGGAGGAGCACGCGGTGACGCTCGTTCGGGTGTACTGCGGACTAGCGTCGGCGGATGGCTCCGCGCTGGCCCCGGAAGCGCAGAGCTGGTTGACGGTTTCGATCGTCGACGATGCCGGCCGGCTGCTCGACATGTGCGAGATCACCGACGATCCCGGCGGCTACGCCGAGCTCTGCGCGCTGTTCTCGCAGCGCGGTGATGGCCCCGCCAGTGTCGCTGTCGCCACTGCAGGAAACGATCGCGCCGTCACTCCGTTACTCACCGCTGCCGGTCGCTACGTTGCGTTCGCCCCTCCGGGTACTGCCGACGACTACGCCGAGCGCTTCGCCGACGACGGCTCTCCCGACGAGATCCGGTCCGGCCCCGCCGAGCGCCGCGCCATCGGCCTCGCGCGCGCCCTCCAAGCGGGCGTGCTCTCGGCCATCCCGCAGGCCACACCGCCGGAAATGATCAGCCTCAAGCCACTGCTCACCGCGCACGCCGCCATCGTCGCCGGCCGCCAGCAGGCCGCCGGAACGCTCCGCGAGGTGCTCCGCGAGCTGTATCCCGCCGCCCTGCGCGCATACGCCGACCCGGCCGAGCCGGTGTCGCTCGCCGTGCTGCAGGCCCTGCCCGAGCCCGGCCAACTGGTCAACGGCTCGGCCGGCCGGTCGCGGGAAGGTCAGGTCATCGCCACGCTCGTCGACGCGGGGGTCGCCGAGAAGGAGATTCTCGACGAGGCCGTCACCGCGCTGAAGGTCGCGGTGGCCGAGACGCCCCGCCGCGCCGGGGTCACCCGGGCCATGACGTCCGCCGTCGCCGAGACGGTGTGCCAGGCCGTCGCGTCGGTGCGCTGCTTCGACTCGGCGAGCGAGGCGCTCGTCGGCGTCATCGCCGACCGGATGACACCGCCGGTGCGCGAGGTCGAGCAGCCTGCCGCCCTCGAGCCGATGAATGGGCGCGGGACGCCCCCGCTGCGCGTGCTCCCGGGTGCGCTGGGCACCCCCACGAGCGGCCACGCGGCGCTGACGGCGCCGACCGGCGGTCACGGCGCCCTCGGCGCGCTGAACGCTCCTACGGGGGGTCACCGCGCCCTGAACGCCCCTACCGGTGGTCACGGCGCGCTGAACGCTCCTACGGGCGGTCACCGCGCTCTCAGCGCCCCTACCGGCGGCCACAGCTTCACCAAGCCGGGCGACACCGGCACCCAGCCCGCCGTCCGGCACGGGATCGAGCCGCCGGCCGCGTCGCTGCCGCCGGCCGCGTCGCTGCCGCCTGCCGCGTCGCTGCCGCCTGCCGCGTCGCTGCCGCCGGCCGGCATGATCGCCGTCCCGGCCGCTCGCCCCGCCCCGCCGCCGGGCCTGCCGCCGGCGGACCCGGAGCAGACCCAGTCGGCGGGCGAACTACCCGCCCGTGGCCGCACCGCCATCCCGCCGTCGACCCGGCAGAGCCGTCCCGCGTACGGCACCGACCCGGCCGCCACGTTCGCCGGCCGGCCGGCATTCAACTCCGACCCGGACGCCACCTTCGTCGGCCTGCCGGCCTTCGGCTCCGACGCGACAACGACGTTCGCCGGCCGGGCGACGCCGCCCGGCGTCATCCCGCCGCCGGCCCCCGGTGGCCTCGGCGGCTTCGGCGGCGGCGCGGGTGGTCCGGCCGAACCGCGCACCAACGGCCAGCCGACCTCGCCGGCCTCACCGGCCGGCCCGCGGCCGTCGCAGCCGTACCAGCCGTTCCAGGCCCAGCCGCCGGCTCCCCGGCCGGCACCCGAGGGCCGCAACTCCAGGTCGAACTGGCCGCTCGCCCATGAGGAGTCCCAGAGCGGCTCGTTCCCGCTGATCTCGGGGTCCGGCGCGGCCGACATCCCGCAGCCGTCCGGCCCGTCGCGGGCGAGCGAGCCGCGCATTCCGGAGCAGCCGCGCGCGGCCGAGCCGCCGGCGTCCGACTCGCTCGGCATCGACCTGCCGCGCCAGCGCGAGGGCCGGGTCAAGCCGCCGTGGCAGCAGGACGACCTGCCGGCCGAGCCGCCGACGCTGCGGCTCGTCGAGCCGGCGCCGCTGGCCGACCCGGCGCTGTCCGCCGACCGGTACAACGACCTCGGCGACCTGAGGGTCGACCCGCCGACGCTGCGGCTGGTGCCCTCGGAGCCTGAGCAGCTCAACAGGAACGGTCGCGGCCTGGGCGACGAGATTCCGGAGGCGCCGATCGGGAGCGGGGCCGACGACTCCGACCTGCTGATCTTCGCGGAGTGCAGGTCGGCCTGGTTCACCGATCCGGTCGACAGCGACGAGCAGCTCGAGTGGTCGAACGCCGCCGACCTCGGCTGGGAGGCCGCCTCGCAGGCGGCGCGGCCCGCCGTCGGGGCGGAGACCGTCGCCGGGCTGCCCCGCCGGGTGCCGCAGCAGAACCTGGTGCCCGGTTCGGCGCAGCCCCAGCCCGAGGAGATCGAGGAGCGGCCGCTGCGCATCGTCCGCGACGCGGCCGCGATCGCTGCGCACACGAGCGGCTACTTCAGCGGATACCGGCGCGGCCAGGAGGTGGGCGGCTACCCGGTGGGTGGGCGCCCGGGCCGCGAGTCGTCGGTCGGCTGGGACTTCAGCCGCGACCCGGCCGGTGACGAGGACTACTCCCCGGCGACCGACTACGAGTACCGCTCCGCCCGTCGCTAGCGCGGCCACCCGAACATCACAGTGCCGGCCGCGGACCGCGGCCGGCGCTGACTTTCTGTGCGGTCGGATCGACACGTACGCGCAAACGACGCGGGCCGAGGGAGAGGACCCCGGCCCGCGTCGTTGAGGTTTGGTGCGCTAGGCGGGCGCCGCCGCGCGCGAACGCCGCATCGACAGCACGTACTCGACGAGTGAGATCAGTACCTGCTTCGTCGATTCCCGGCTGCGTGCGTCGCACGGGACCACCGGCACCTCGGGCGACACCGCCAGTGCCTCCCGAACGTCGTCGGCGTTGTGGTACTGCACGCCGTCGAAGCAGTTGATGGCGACCAGGTACGGCAGCCGCCGGTGCTCGAAGAAGTCGATCGCGGCGAAGCAGTCGGCGAGCCGGCGGGTGTCGACCATGACCACCGCGCCGATCGCGCCCCGCACCAACTCGTCCCACATGAACCAGAACCGGGTCTGGCCGGGGGTACCGAACAGGTACAGGATCAGGTCCCTGTCGATGCTGATCCGGCCGAAGTCCATGGCGACGGTGGTGGTCAGCTTGCCGGGAACCTGGCGTGTGTCGTCGACGCCGACACCCGCCGAGGTCATGATGGCTTCCGTCGTCAGCGGGGTGATTTCCGACACCGAGCCGACGAGCGTGGTCTTGCCCACACCGAACCCGCCAGCGATGACGATCTTCGCCGACGTGACCCGCCCCGAAGCCGGGCGGGCCATGTTAGAGCCTCCGAAGTCCACTGAGCACCCTCTCCAGCAATTCCGTGCCCACGGCCTCGTTGTCGTCCAACGAAGCCGGTTCGTGCACCGAAACCAAGCCATCCGCCGCCATGTCGGCGATGAGCACCCGGGCCACGCCCAGGGGCAGGTGCAGCCGGGCGGCGATTTCCGCCAGTGACTGCACGCGGCCGTCGCACATCGTTGCGATGTACTGCTGTTCCTGGCCGTGATTGCCGCCGGGGCGGGAACCGGCGGTACGACCGCGGACCGTCGTCTCGATGAGCGCCTCGATGGCGATGTCGAGCCTCGGCCGGGTGCGGCCCTTGGTGACGGCGTATGGCCGCACGAGAGCCCCGGTTGGTTCGTCACGTTCCGCCATGTCGCCGTTCACCTCCCCACCAGCCCCGATCGTGGTAGTCAACGCGTACCGCTCAGCCCAGCATTGACGCCGCCGGACGCGGCGCCGGCGTCAACGCGTCGCCGACCCGGTCGACCAGCAGCGCCATCTCGTACCCGACCTGGCCGACGTCGCAGGCCCGCGCGGCGAGCACGGCGAACGACGAGCCGTCGGAGATGGACATGAGGAACAGGAAGCCGTTGTCCATCTCCACGACGGTCTGGAGAACGGCACCCCCCTCGAAGCACCGGGACGCGCCCTGCGTGAGGCTCACGAGTCCGGAGGAGATGGCGGCGAGCTGGTCGGCTCGGTCGCGCGGCAGATCCCGGGACGACGCGAGCAGCAGCCCGTCGGCCGAAACCGCCACCGCATGCGCCACCCCGGGCACGCGGTCAGCGAAGTTGGCCAGGAGCCAACCCAGATCCTGCGTCGATGTCATGCTTCGCGCTCCTTGCCACCCTGCGGATTTCGGGGCCCAGCCTGTGTTGACTGCGGCGTTCGTGAATCGGACGAGGGACTCTGGCTACGGCCCCGCTGAACTCCGCGGTGGTAGGCGGAGAGCAGGCCACGCACGGCTTCCGGGGTGCGCCGATGCGAACTCGTCTGGCCCTTCTCGACGCCTCCCGGCACGAGTTGGGACATCGGAACGCGCTTGGGCAACCCGGTCTCCGTCATAGAGAAGTCCCGATCATCTGCGAGCGCCTCGGCCGCCCGCCACCCGTCGTCGGCCGCTGTGCGCCAGGTTACCGACTCAGCGGGCGTCGCTCTATCCGCGCCGACCGATACGTGCTCGGCGGGTTGACCGACGGAACCGGGCGGCGGCAGGTGGGCCGAAGCCGGAGCGGGAATTCGCGGCGACGCCGGCGGAGCCGACGGCGGCGGCGACCACGGGGATCCGACCGGCATCCCGGTGGGAGCGCCCGCGGGCGGTGCCGACATGGGCGGTGCCGACATGGGCGGTGCCGACACGGGCCGGGCGCCACCGGACTGCACAGGTGGAGCCGACGTTACCGGCGGGGCCGACACGGACGCGGCCGGCGGCGCGGACACCGAAGCGGCGGGCGGTGCCGACACCGACATGGTGTCGTCGGTGGACTCGTGAACCGGCTCACTGCCGGCGCCGTTGCCGCCGTTGACGCCCGCGCCGTTGACCGGCGAGCGCATCGGCGACGGCCGGCGGGTACGGAACCACGCCGACTCGACGGCCCGGAAGATGGGCAGCTCCATGGTCTCGTCCGGCCGCGGCACGACCGCACCGTTCTCGTTGCCGTTCACGGCCGGCTGGCCGCTGCCGGCCGGAGCCGGGGCGGGTGGCGCCCAGTCGTCGCGGACGCGCGGGATCTCCTCGGTCATGTCCAGCGCCGGGGAGAACCCGCCACCCTCTGCGGGCGGGGCGGACGGGCTCGGCGGGCCGGCCGGCCCGCTCTGCGCGACGGCCGGCTCGGCCGTGGCCGGCGGCCAGGCCGGCGGCTCGGCCGGCTGCGCCGGTTGGGCGGGCAGCGGCTGACCGGCACCGGTTGGCCGGGAGGGCAGCGAGCCACCCGAACCCGGCCTGGTCGGCAGTGCCTCACCGGGACCGGCGGGCATCGGCCCGGACGGCGAGCGCGGGGCGGCGGGTGGCGGCATGAACCCGGCCGCCTGGGCACCGGACTGCACGACCGGCGGAGCGTCCGGACCGGACGGCCGCTGGCGCGGAATCGTGCCGTCGGCGACCTCGCCCTCGACGGTCCAGTGGTCACCCGCGCGGCGCTGCGGCAGCGGCGGGTTGCCGGGCTGGTCCGGACGTGCCGGCCCGGACGGACCGGGGCCACCGGCACCGTTGCCGTTGGCCGGGGTCACACCCGTGGCGCCGGTGAGGTCTGACCACGGTGGCAGGGCGCGGCTGGGCGGGCCAGCCGGACCGCCGGGGCCCATCGGCATCGCCGGGCCTGGACCGCCGGCCTGGCCGCCGGGGCCGCCGCGGCCGCCGGGACCCATCGGTCCGGAGCCGCCGGGGCCCATCGGACCGCCGGGACCGGCCGGGCCACCGGGGCCGGACGGACCGTTGATCGCGCCCGCCGGGCGACGGAACGACGACGGAGGCTGGTTGCCCGGGTCGAACGCGGTGGGCTGGCTGCCCGCGAATGCGGCCGGCGTCGCGCCGGGGATGCCGGGAGCGCCAGCCATGCCGGGGGCACCGGGCCGGGCCGGCGGCAGGCCGGGCGAGCCGGCAACGCCGGGGACACCCGGACCAACGGGCCCACCGGGACCGCCGAAGCCACCCGGGCCGCCGGGACCCATCGGTCCACCGGGGCCGATCGGCCCGCCACCGGGCAGCGGCGGCACCTCGATGTTGGTGCTGATCGGGCCGGACGGCGGCTTGTTCAGCACACCGGGACCGCTGCCGAACGCCGTCGACTGCGGTGTCGGACCGCCCGGCGTGCGCATCGGCGGCACGCCGTTGCCGCCCGTCGGTAGCCCGAAGCTGGCTGACTGGTTCGCCAGAGCCGCCGGACCGAACGCCGCCGGCGCCGCACCCGCGCGCTCGCGCGGGGCACCCGGCCCACTGCTCTCCAGCGCCAACGGCGGCGCACCCACACCGGCCCGCGGAGCCGGCGCGAGCTGCCGGTCGGCACCCGCGCCGACGACGGGAAGCTCGCCGGTTGCCCGGGCCGCACCCAGCCGCGAAACCAGGACGCTCGCCGGCAGGGTGATGTCGGCGACGGTGCCGCGCTCACGGGCGGCCCGCAGCTCGACCCGCACGCCGTGCCTGGCCGCCAGCCGGGCGACCACGACCAGGCCCATCATCCGGGAGACGGCGACGTCGACGGCCGGCGGGTTGGCGAGCTTGTCGTTCAGTTCCCGCAACTGGTCGGGCGAGATGCCGATGCCACGGTCCTCGACCAGCAGCACCGCCCGGTCACCCACCCGGCGCGCCTCCACGACCACCGCCGAGTCCGGCGGGGAGAACGCGGTGGCGTTGTCGAGCAGCTCGGCGACCAGGTGCACCATGTCGTTGACCGAGTGCGCCGCGATCTCGACGTCGCGGTCGATCATCCCGAACTCGATGCGGGTGTAGTGCTCCACCTCGGACTGGGCGGCGCGCAGCACGTCCATCAGCGGGGCCGGCTCGCGCTGCACGCGCGAGGAGTCGGCGCCGGCGAGAACCAGCAGGTTCTCGTCGTTCCGCCGCATTCGGGTGGCCAGGTGGTCGAGCTGGAACAGCTCGGCCAAGCGGTCCGGGTCTTCCTCGCCGCGCTCCAACCGGTCGAGGTGACCGATGAGGCGGTCGACCAGGATCTGCGACCGGCGGGCCAGGTTGACGAACATCGTCGCGACGCTCGCCCGCAGTTGCGCCTGCTCGGCCGCGGTACGCACCGCTTCCAGGTGGACCGCGTTGAACGCCTCGGTCACCTGCCCGAACTCGTCGCGGCTGCGGACCGGCAGCGGCTCGGCGATCTGCTTGGCGACCTGGTCCGGCGTGGCCTGGATGGCCAGCGACGGATCACGCAGCCGGGCGACCGCCTGCGGCAGGCCGTACTGGGCCACCGTCAAGGCGCCGTGCCGCAGTTCGCGCAGCGACCGCGCCATCGAGCGGGCCACCAACCACGCGAACAGGATCGCGAGGAGCAGCATGCTCAGCAGCAGACCGGTCTGCAGAAGAACGGTGCGGCGAAGGTCGTCGCGGACCGCCGTCGCCGTGCTCACGACCTGCTCGTCGAGGGTCTTCTCGACCTGGCGCAGCAGATCGGCCTTGGCCGCGATCGCCGCGTCCCAGTCGGGCGCGGTGATGTCGAGCGTGCCCTCACCGGTGGTCGCCAGGTTCGTCACCTGGGACTCGTACAGCGCGGCCTTGCGCTGACCGCTTCCGGCGAGGGATTGGTCGAGCAGTTGGCGCTGCTCGGGTGAGGCGATGGCGAAGAACCGCGTGACGGCGGCTTCCTGCTGCGCGATGGCCCGGTTGAAATCGCGCCGGACCTGGTAGGTGACCAGACCCGAGCCCTCCGGATTCGCCTGGCTCGCGATCATCCGGAGCACGATCACGCGCTCCTCGTTCAGCGCCGCCTTGCGGTCGCTGAGCGCCAGCGCGGCCTGCTGCGAGGCGCTGAGGTCCGGGTCGGCGGTGAGCCGCACCGCGGACTCGCGGACGTTCACCAACTGGTCGACGATCAGCTCGTAGCGCAGCGCCACGCTCGTCTGCGTGGTGGCGAGCGCGGCACCAGCGAGCACGTCTTCGCGCAGCTTGGGCAGGCCGTCGAGCAGACGGTCGGCCTCGCGCAGCGTGTCGGTAGCCTCGGCGGACGACTCGCTGACCGCGCGGCGGCTCTGCTTATAGGCGTTCAGCGCCTGATCCGAGCGCGGGATCTGCTGCTTGTACGCCTCTTGAGCCGTCGCCTTGGGGTCGCCGGCGGAGCCGGTGAACACGGTGCCGACGGCCCGCTCGTTCTGCAGCTCGTGGATGACGGACGCGGCATCGGACGACAACCGGGACAGGCCACGGGTGCGGTCAGCAGCGTTGGCGGCAGAGATGTTCTCGATCAGACCCGCGGTACCGACCACGATCGTCGCGATGGTGGGAACGATCATGATCAAGCCAAGCTTGGACCAGATCGGCAGATCGCGGAGCCGGCCTACCGGTTTGCGCAGACGCGAGGGATTGGGACCCTCCGTCATTGGCCGTTCGCTCACCTCACCGCCCTCCGTAACGGGGCCCGCACAGAGGGCACCCGCGACCGCCCGACCCGATCAGGCCGAACCTCCGAGATTCCACCATGTCCGGTCCGGCAATGAAAGCCCGTGTGCCACGCGATCGCATATGTAGTGAGATGACATGACCGCGAGGATCATTGGCTCCTGACCGCATTCGTCCGGATTCGATCCCGGTAAATCGTGCAAACCATGTCACTGCAAAGTCCTTAAATTGGACTAAAGCGTCAACCCCACCGACACTCAGCGTGCAGATCGGGCCGACCGGCTGATGCCGGCCCCGCCGTATGTTGCCCCACTTCACCGGGTCGGCGGGGACAGTATGTGCGCTCCACCAACCCCGGAAGCGGGGCCTACCCTGCTATACGCAATCAGGACTCACCCGGGTCGATCAACTTCGCGTACGCGGGCTTGATTACCTCATTGATCAACGCCAACCGCTCATCGAATGGGATGAACGCGCTCTTCATGGCGTTGACGGTGAACCACTGTAGCTCGGCCCAGCCGTAACCGAAGGCCTCGGCGAGCAGCCGCATCTCCTGCGACATCGACGTACCGCTCATCAACCGGTTGTCGGTGTTGACGGTGACCCGGAACCGCAGGTCGCGCAGCAGGCCGATCGGGTGCTCGGCGATCGAGGCGGCCGCGCCCGTCTGCACGTTCGACGACGGGCACAGCTCGAGCGGGATGCGCTTGTCCCGCACGTACGCGGCCAGCCGGCCCAGCGAGCGCTCCGGCAGTGAGATGTCGTCGACGATGCGCACGCCGTGCCCGAGGCGGTCGGCGCCGCACCACTGGATCGCCTGCCAGATCGACGGCAGCCCGAACGCCTCGCCGGCGTGGATGGTGAAGTGAAAGTTCTCTCGCTGTAAATATTCGAAGGCATCCAGGTGCCGGGTGGGCGGGAAGCCGGCCTCGGCCCCGGCGATGTCGAAGCCGACGACGCCGGCGTCGCGGTAGCGCACCGACAGCTCGGCGATCTCCATCGAGCGGGCCGCGTGCCGCATCGCGGTCAGCAGCGTACCGATGCGGACCGGGCGACCGGCCTGCGCGGCCTGCGCCGACCCGTCGGCGAAACCGGCCAGCACCGCCTCGACCACCTCCGGCAGGCTCAGCCCCCGGGTCAGGTGCTGCTCGGGGGCGAAGCGCACCTCGGCGTAGACCACGCCGTCGGCGGCCAGGTCGACGGCGCACTCCGCCGCCACCCGGTGCAGCGCGGACGCCGTCTGCATGACCGCAACGGTGTGGGTGAACGTCTCCAGATACCGTTCCAGCGACCCGCTGTCGGCCGAGGCGACGAACCATTCACCGAGCTCGACCGGGTCGGACGCGGGCAGTTGGTGCCCGATCTCGCCGGCCAGCTCCACGATGGTCGCGGGGCGCAGCCCGCCGTCCAGGTGGTCGTGCAAAAGGGCCTTCGGCGCGCGCCGGATCTCCTCGTACGTGGGTGCCATGACAGGACATTAGTCCGATCGAGGAGGATGTCGGCGTGGACCCGCGGATCGTGGCCCGGCTGCGGTGCCCGGTCTGCGCGGCGCCCCTCGCCCTGGCCGAGCTGCCGTCGCTGCGCGCCCTGCGCTGCCCGAGCGGGCACAGCTTCGACCTCTCCCGCCAGGGCTACGCGGACCTGGCGGTGGGGCGGGTCACCCACGACGGCGACACCGGCGAGATGGTCGCCGCGCGAGCCCGGGTGCAGGGCGCCGGCCACTTCGACTTCCTCACCGCGGCCCTGGTCGACGCCGCTTCCCCGGCGGAGATGGGTCTGATCGTCGACGTCGGAGCCGGCACCGGCGCGAACCTGGCCGCGCTGCTCGAACGCCGGCCCGGCGCGGTCGGCCTGGCTGTCGACGTCTCCAAGGCCGCGCTGCGCCGCGCCGCGCGGGCGCATCCGCGCCTCGGCGCGGTGCGCGCCGACGCCTGGCGCGGCCTTCCCGTCGCCGACGGCGCGGCCGCGTGCGTGCTCAACGTGTTCGCGCCGCGGGCCGGCGCCGAGTTCGCGCGGGTGCTGTCGCCCGGCGGACGCCTGATCGTGGCGACCCCGGCGCCGGACCACCTGCGTGAGCTGGGGCTCGCCCTGGGCGTGGACCCGCGTAAGGACGAACGGCTGACCGCGACGCTGGCGCCGTGGTTCGTGCGCGAAGATGAGCGTGAGCTGCGAACGACGCTGCGCCTGTCGGACGCCGACGCGGCGGCCGTCGCGGCGATGGGTCCGAGCGCGTTCCATGCCGGCGCGCCCGTGCGTGGGGGCGCTGTCACGGCGGCCGTGCGGCTCTCGGTGTGGCGGTCCGGGGAGGATTGACGCTGTGCTGGCAAGGGTTGGCCGGTGGTGCTTCCGGCGGCGGTGGTGGGTGCTGGCCGGCTGGCTCGCGGCCGTGACGGCCGGCGTGTTCGCGGCCGGGCCGGTGTTCTCCGGGCTGGCGAACGACGACCGCATCGACGACATCGAAGCCGCGCAGGCCTACGACCAGATCAGCGAGGCGAACGAGACCGGCGGCGAGGTGGTCGCGATCGTCGACGGCGTCCAACCCCGGTCCGACGCCGTGCGCGGCGTGGTCGTGGCCGCCGCCGGATCGCTGGCGGGACGCCCGGACGTGCAGGCGGTGGCCCACCCGTACGCGGCCGATCCGCGGGCCGTCGCGCTGTTCGGCCGCGACGGCGGGTCGCTCATGGTCTCGGTGACGCTGCGGGCCGGCTCCGAGTCGTCGGAGACCGCGGCGCTCGACGCCGTGCGCGACCGGTTGCACGCGCTGGCCAGCGAGCTACGGGCGGCCGGGCAGCCGGACGCGCGGGTGCGGGTCGGCGGCAACAAGCTGCTCAACCGGGAGGCCAACCAGCAGGTCCGCCGCGACCTCGAGCGGGCCGAGCTGATCTCGTTGCCGGCGACGCTCGTCGTGCTGGTGATCGTGTTCGGCGGGCTCGTCGCGGCCGGGCTGCCGGTGCTGGCCGCGATCGTGTCGGTGGCGACCGCGATGGTGGTGCTGCTGGGCTTCTCGTACGTCACCGACCTGGACCAGAACACGGTCACCGTGGTGACGCTGCTCGGGCTCGGCCTCTCGGTGGACTACGGGCTGCTGCTGGTGGCCCGGTACCGCGAGGAACTGGCGGCCGGATCCGAGCCCGTCGACGCGCTTGGCCGGGCCTGGGCGACGGCCGGGCGAACCGTGATGTTCAGCGCGCTGACCGTCGCGGCGGCCCTGGCTGGGCTGCTGATGTTCGGAATCGCGCCGCTGGCGGCGCTGGGCGCGGCCGGCGTGTCGATCGCCGTGGTGGCCATGCTGGCGGCTTTGACGTTCACGGCGGCACTGATCGGGTTCGCCCGGCGGCGGATCCGGCCACGGTCCGCCGCGCCGCGATCGTCGGCCGCGGCACCGCCGTCGGCGGGCGCGCCGCCGTCGGCGGGCGCGCCACCGTCGTCGGCCGGCGCGGCGCGGTCGTCGTCTTCTCGTGACGATGAGCGCGGCTTCTTCGCCGGGCTGTCCCGGCTGGTGCAGCGCCGGCCGTGGCCGGTGGCCCTGCTGGTGACCGCAGGGCTGCTGGCGGCCGGGATCCCGCTGCTGTCGGCGACGCTGCGGCTGCCCAGCCTGGAGGCGCTGCCGACGAGCATCGAGTCGGTGCAGGTGGCGCAGGCGTCGCGCACCGACTTCGGGTTCCGGTCGGCGCCCGTCGTGCAGGTGTTCGCCCGGATCGATGCGTCCGCACTGGACGCGTGGGCGGCGAGATGGGCCGGGGACCCCGCGGTTGCCGAGGTGCGCCCGGCGGTCGACCGCGGCGGCGTGGCGTCGGTTGATCTGGCCCTGCGCGGCGGCGAGCAGGACGCGGCCGCCCAGGCCCTGGTCGAGCGCCTGCGGGCAGACCGGCCCCCGGGCGGACCGTCCTGGGTGACCGGCGAGGCGGCGTTCCTGATCGACCTGCTCGACGTCCTCGAGGACGGGTTGCCGCTGGCCCTGGCGACGACGGTGCTGGCCATGGTGGTGCTGCTGTTCCTGATGACCGGCTCGCTCGTCGTGCCGGTGAAGGCGATCCTCGCGAACGTGGTGTCACTCGGGGCGACGTTCGGGGTGCTGGTGGCCGTGTTCGAGTTCGGCTACGGGTCGTCGCTGCTGGACACCCTGACGATCGGCGGGCTGTCGCCCTTCATCCTCGTGATCGTATTCGCGTTCGCGTTCGGGCTGTCCATGGACTACGAGGTGTTCCTGCTCGGCCGCATCAAGGAGTACGTCGACCGCGGCGAGGACAGCGACACGGCGGTGCGCCGCGGCCTCCAGCACACCGGCCGGATCATCACCTCGGCGGCGCTCCTGATGATCATCGTGTTCGTGTGCTTCGCGTTCGCGCAGGTCGGGCAGATCGAGGAGGTTGGGCTCGGTCTGACCGTGGCCGTGCTGATCGACGCGACAGTGGTGCGCTGCCTGCTCGTGCCCGCGACGATGACCCTGCTGGGCAGGTGGAACTGGTGGGCCCCCGCTCCCTTGAAGCGGTTGCACGCGAAGCTCGGCCTGGCCGAGGCTGGGCTGCAACCGCGATCTTGGTCTTCGACGGGTGCGGTAGCGCCCATTGAAGACCACGATTCAGAGCGTCTTCCACAACAGGCCAGCCGAGACTGACCTACCCGGCCGGCGGGGAAGACTTTTCGGCTGTGCTGCGAATGCAGCGACCGGCGACCGCGCGCTGCGCTTCCCCGCCTGGCCTGTCATGATCGCTTCGATCTTGCATTTGTGGTGCCAGAATTCGGGCATCTTTGCCCTGCTTTGACTACCTCCACAACTGCAAGATCGACGCGATCTTGTGGCGGTGAGACCCGTGCGAACGCGGAAACGCAAACTCGACCGGGCGCGACCGCGCCCGTTCGAGACCGCGATTCAGACGCTCAGGTCTATCTCTTCCCAGGCCAACGGGGCGTCGTGGTAGGGGCCGTGGAAGACCACCGCCCACTCCAACGCCCATCTACGCTGGCCGATGGCGTTGGAATCGATCTCGCCGGGCAGCGGCAGGTCGTGCCGTTCGGCCTCCAGGAACGCCCAGTCGAGGCAGTAATAGAGGTCGAGTTCCTCGGCCACCTCGACCGGGCTGCGGGGTGCGGTCAGGGTGCGGCCGCGCCACGCCGCGAACGACTCGCCCCGGGGCAGGTTCGGCAGCCGCTGCACGAGCCCGTTCGCCGACGGCCGGCGCGGGTCCAGGTCGTGGGTCAGACCCATCACCCAGCCCAGCGCGTACACGGCCTCGAGGTGGAGGGCGAAAGCGACGTGGTCGCCCTCGTCGGCGACCACGAAGTGCCACTCCGGCCGGGTGAGCCGCTCGACCAGGTGCGCGTCGAGCAGCCACTCCATGGCCGCCTCCTTGGGCAACCCGAAGCTGCGGGCCAGCACGATGTTCAGCACCGCGACCCGGGTCTCGAGTTCCGCCCGCGGCCGCAGCGACACCTCGTCGCCGGGATCCCAGACCATCGGGAAGTTGGCCGCTGGAACGGGCAGGCCGAGCTGTTCCAGCACGCGAAGGCTCGCTTCGCGGACGCGTAACGGGTCAGGCGCCGGAACAGTCATGACGAGCCCTCATACGAGAACTTTAACCATCCATCGGCACAGCGACAACGATCAACTACTCAGGGTCACGGTTGGCAAGGCCGGGTTCGAAGGCGGGCAGGCAGACCGCCACGTACTCGGTCTCGCTGTCCAACGTGGAGTAACGGACCCGCTCGCCGCGCCGGGTGACCACCGCCTGCCCGGCCGCCACGACGAGCACCCCGTCCGGATGCTCGACCCGCACCGCGCCGCGCAGCACCAGCGTCACCTCGTCGAAATCGGGCCGCTGGAACGGCTCGGTCCACCCGGGCGGCGCCACCATGTGCGCCACCGAGACGGCCTTCTCGCCGCTGTTGACCCGGCCCACGTACTCGTCGATGACCTTGCCACCGGGTACCGGGATGCGGGTCGGGGATGAGATCAGTTCAGCCATCAGACAAGTCGCTCCAGGATGAGGGGACGGGCGCCGGGCGCCTCGTCCGAGATCGTGACCGCCGCCGCAGCGAGGTCGCGAGCGTCAGGGATCCGCGACGCGTCGTCGGCCCGCAGTTCCATGAGAACCTCGCCGGCGCTCACCGCGTCGCCCGGCTTCTTCCGCAGCAGCACCCCGGCGGACGCCGACACCAGGTCCTCCTTGCGCGCCCGCCCCGCGCCCAGCCGCCAAGCGGCGACGCCGATGCCGTAGGCATCGACGGCCGCGACGTACCCGGCCCGGTCGGCCCGCACCTCCTCGACCTCCGGCGCGCGCGGCAGCGCCGCGTCGGGGTCGCCACCCTGCGCCGCGATCAGCGCGCGCCACGCGTCCATCGCGCGGCCGTCGCGCAGCGCGGCCTCCGGGTCGGCGGACACGCCGGCGGCGTCGAGCATCTCCTGCGCGAGGGCGAGCGTCAGCTCGACGACGTCCGGCGGGCCGCCGCCGGCCAGCACCTCCACCGACTCCTCGACCTCGATCGAGTGCCCGGCCGCCAGCCCCAGCGGGGTGTTCATGTCGGTGAGCAGCGCCCGCGTCACCACACCGTGCGCCCGGCCCAGGTCGACCATGGTGCGGGCCAGTTCGCGGGCGTCGCCGACGGCCTTCATGAACGCGCCCGAGCCGAACTTGACGTCGAGCACGAGCGCGGCCGTGCCCTCGGCGATCTTCTTGCTCATGATCGAGCTGGCGATCAGCGGGATCGCCTCGACGGTGCCCGTGACGTCGCGCAGCGCGTAGAGCTTGCGGTCGGCCGGCGCGAGTCCCTCGCCGGCCGCGCAGATCGCCGCGCCGACGGTCTGCAGCTGGCGCAGGAACTCGGCGTTCGACAGTTTGGTGCGGAAGCCGGGGATGGCCTCGAGCTTGTCCAGCGTGCCGCCGGTGTGGCCGAGCCCGCGGCCGGACAGCTGCGGCACGGCGGCGCCGCACGCGGCCACCAGCGGCGTGAGCGGCAGGGTGATCTTGTCGCCGACGCCGCCCGTCGAGTGCTTGTCGACGGTCGGCCGGTCCACTGTGGACAGATCGAGCCGCTCGCCGGAGGCGATCATCGCGGCGGTCCACCGGGCGATCTCCTCGCCGGTCATGCCGCGCAACAGGATGGCCATCGCGAGCGCCGACATCTGCTCGTCGGCCACCTCGCCGCGGGTGTAGGCGGCGACGACCCAGTCGATCTGGTCGTCGGACAGTTGCGCGCCGTCGCGCTTGGCCCTGATGATCTCGACGGCGTTGTGCGCGGTCATGGACGCCACTCCTCGGCGAATTCGCCCGGCCGTTCCCCCGCGCCGGCCCAGTAGGTGCGACCCTGCCCGTCGACCACCACCACCCGCGGCGTCCGGGCCCGGCCCCAGGCGACGCCGGTCGCGGCGGCCGGCCACACCGGGCCCTCCTCGATGATCGAGGCGGAGCCCTGTGGGTCGCCGGGCCGGCCGGCGCTCCAGTAACCGGTCCACACCTGCTGCCCACCCGCGACGTCCGGGTGCAGGAACACCGTGCCGCTGCCGACGCTGCCGGACAGCGCCGCCGGCACCCGGGTGGCCGGATCGGCGGCGGCCTCCGTGGCCGGGTGGCCGACGCGCCCCAGGTCGATCTCGTCGAAGGCGTGCGGCAGCAGGTCGGCCATCGTGACCGGGCCGTCGGCGTGGTCGACGAGCAGCTTCGCGCCGCCGTGCTCCCACAGCAGTTGCCGGCAGCGGCCGCACGGCATCAGCGGTTCGCCGTGCCCGTCGACGCAGGCGACCGCCACCAGGCGCCCGCCGCCGCTGGCGTGCAGCGCGGACACCAGGCCGCACTCGGCGCACAGGCCCAGCCCGTAGGAGGCGTTCTCGACGTTGCAGGCGGCGATGACCCGGCCGTCGTCGACGAGGCCGGCCACCCCCACGGGGAAGTTGGAGTACGGCGCGTACGCGCGGCGCATCGCCGCCACGGCGGCAGCGCGCAGGGCCGTCCAGTCCGGACTCATGGGCCGATCCTAGTCCCGCGCGATCTTGGACGTCTGTCGGTGCTGGCGCACCGACAGACGTCCAAGATCGCGGAAGAGCGCTACGAGCCGCGTCTGTACGGGATGCCGTCCGCCGCCGGCGGGCGCAGCCGCTGGGCCGCCAGGGCCAGCACCACGAGCGTGGTCAGGTGCGGCGCGAACTGCACGAACGGCACCGGCACCCGGTCGGTGGCGAAGTACGCCACAACGGAAAGCACAGCGATCACCACTGCCACGCCGCCGACCACGAACTTGCGCCGGTACAGCTGCCACCCGCCGACCACCAGCAGCAGCGCCCCGATCAGCAGCAGCAGCGCGTGGATCGACTCGGCGCCGCGGCGCAACTGCAGTGCGTCGGTGTACCCGAACAGCATCGAGCCCGCGGCCAGGCCGCCCGGTCGCCAGTTGCCGAAGATCATCGCCGCCAGGCCGATGTAGCCACGGCCGCCGGTCTGGCCCTCGCGGTAGATCGACGACGCGACCATCGACAGGAACGCCCCGCCCAGCCCGGCGATCGCGCCGGAGATCACGACGCCGTAGTACTTGTACAGATACACATTGACGCCGAGCGACTCCGACGCGTGCGGTGCCTCGCCGACCGACCGCAACCGCAGCCCGAACGACGTGCGCCACAGCACCCACCAGGTCAGCGGCACCAGCAGGATCGCGATGATCGTCAGCACCGAGACGTTGGTGAGCGTGCCGCGGACGATGCCGGCCAGGTCGCTGACGAGAAACCACTGCTTGCGTTCCAGCCCGCCGAGCGAGTCGACGCCGGGCACCGACACCCGCGGCGGCTGCGGAACCGACGGCGACTGATTCAATCCGCCGCCCTCCTCGTTGGCGAACGTCAACGAGGACAGGTAGCGGGCCACACCGGAGGCCAGGATCGTGATCGCCACACCGGAGACGATGTGGTCGACGCCGAACGTCACCGTGGCCAACGCGTGCAGCAGACCACCCAGGGCACCGCCGATGAGGGCCGCCAACAGGCCCGCCCAGGCGCCCCAGTTGTACGCGCCGAACGCGCCGAACCACGTCCCGAAGATCATCATGCCTTCGAGGCCGATGTTCACCACGCCGGCGCGCTCGGACCACAACCCGCCGAGGCCGGCCAGGCCGATCGGCACCGCGGCCTGCAGCGCGGCCCGGGTGGCGCCGCTGGAGGTGAGGTCGTCGGCCCCGGTGATGACCCGCGCCGCGGCGAGCGCGACCAGGCCGCCGGCGACCAGCAGCAGCATGGTCGGCAGCCCGATCCCGCGCTTGCGGATCGGGGTGTCGGAACCGGTGGCGCCACCGGGCGACGGCGTGAGCAGCGTGTCCGCGGTCATGCCTCGGTCCTCCCGGTGCCGACGCCGGCGGATGCGGGAACCGTGATGGCCCCGGTCGTCTCGCCGACGCGCCTCTGCTGCACCCGCCGGGTGAGCCGGGTGGTCAACTCGTACGCGATCACGACGGCGAGCACCGTCGTGCCCTGCATGATGGTCACCGTCTCTTTCGGGATGTCGTTGAGGTCGAGGATCTGCGCCGAGCTCTCCAGCGCCCCCCACAGCACCGCACCCAGCAGCATGCCGATCGGATGGTTGCGTCCGAGCAGCGCGATCGCGATGCCGGTGAAGCCGTAGCCGCCGACGTTCTCGGCGACCGCGTGCGTCTGGCCGAACAACTCCGGCAGGCCGACCAGGCCGGCCACCGCACCGGAGAGCATCATCGTGACGACCACCATGCGCTTGGCGTCGACACCGCTGGCCACCGCCGCCGACGGGCTGAGGCCGGTGGCCCGCAGGTCGAAGCCGAAGCGGGTCCGCTCGACCATGAACCAGTAGCCGGCACCGACCAGGATCGCGATGATCCCGAACCCGTAGACCCGGGCGTTCGTACCGGGGATCAGCAGCAGGCCCGGAATCCAGGTGTCCTTCTCCAGGATCCGGGTGGTGACCGAGTTGCTGCCCGGGGCCCGCACCCCGAGATTCTCCGTGGTCAGCAACCAGGCGAAGAGGCCACCGGCGATGAAGTTCAGCATGATCGTCGAGATCACCTCGCTGACGCCGCGGGTGACCTTGAGGAAGCCGGCGATCGACGCCCAGGCGGCCCCGACCAGCATCGCCACGACGATCATCAGGACGATCTTGATGACGCCGGGCACGCTGCCCATGAACGACGCGCCGCCCAGAGCGCCCGCGAACAGCACGGCGAGCCGGTACTGGCCGTCGACGCCGATGTTGAACAGGCCCATCCGGAACCCGATCGCGGCGGCTATCGCGGCGAAGTAGTAGTACACGGCCTTGTTCAGAATGCTGTTGATCGTGTCTGGACGGGTGCCGTACTCGTACATCGACTGGAACGTGCTGAACACCTCGTTGCCGCCGAGGCTCAGCACCAGCGCCGAGACGAGCACCGCGATCAGCAGCGCACCGATCGGCGCCACGATCGGCGGGAGGATCCGCACCGGATCGAACCGGCCCTTCATTCCGCAACCCCCTTGCTCGGATCCTCGCCGCGGTGTGGCCCGCCCGGCGATTCCGCGGGACCTGATTGCGGCTCCGCCACAGAACCTGCTCGCGGCTCCGCCACAGAACCTGATTGCGGCTCCGCCGCGCCGGTCATCGCGAGGCCCAACTGCTCCGGCGTCACGGTCGCCGGGTCGGCCGCGGCCACGAACCGGCCCCGGTAGATGACGCGCAGGGTGTCGGACAGGCCGATCAACTCGTCGAGGTCGGCTGAGATGAGCAGCACCCCCATGCCGTCACGGCGCGCCTGCCGGATGTGGTCCCAGATCGCGGCCTGGGCACCGACGTCGACGCCGCGCGTCGGGTGCGCGGCGATCAGCACCTTCGGGTGGTGGCTCATCTCCCGTCCGACGATCAGCTTCTGCTGGTTGCCGCCGGACAGCGCGCCCGCCGACACCTCAATGCCGGGCGTGCGGACGTCGTAGGCGGCGACGATGCGGGTGGTGTCGCGGCGGGCGCCGGCCCGGTTGAGCAGGAACCCGGTGGAGTTGGGTTTCTCGGTCTGGTGGCCGAGCATCCGGTTCTCCCACAGCGTGGCGTCCAGCAGCAGGCCGTGCCGTTGCCGGTCCTCCGGGATGTAGCCGATCCCGGCCTCGCGGCGCTGCCGGGTGGCCCAGCTGTCGATGTCGGTGCCGGCGAGCACCACCGAGCCGGTCGACTCGCGCATGCCCATGATCGCTTCGACGAGTTCGGCCTGGCCGTTGCCCTCGACGCCGGCGATGCCGAGCACCTCGCCGCGGCGGATGTCGAGGCTCACGTCGTCGATCAGGGTGCGGCCGGTCGCCGTGTGGACGGACAGGTCGCGCACCCGCAGCACGACGTCGTCGGTGACGGTGGACTCGCGGGTCTCCGGGCTGGGCAGCTCGCTGCCGACCATCAGCGTGGCGAGCTGCCGGGCGGTGACCTCGCCCGGCAGCACCGAGGCGACCGTGGTGCCGCGGCGGATCACGGTGATCGCGTCGGCGACCGAGAGCACCTCGTGCAGCTTGTGCGAGATGAAGATGATGGTGAGCCCCTCGCGGGTGAGCTGGCGCAGGTTGCCGAACAGCTCGTCGACCTCCTGCGGCACGAGCACCGCGGTCGGCTCGTCCAGGATGAGGATGCGGGCGCCCCGGTAGAGCACCTTGATGATCTCGACCCGCTGCCGGTCGCCGACGCCCAGCTCCTCGACCAGCGCGTCCGGGTCGACGCCGAGCCCGTACTGCCGGGAGATGTCGCGGATCTTCGCGGCCGCCCGGGATCCGATGCCGGCCACCTTCTCGGCGCCGAGCGTCACGTTCTCCAGGACGGTGAGGTTGTCGGCCAGCATGAAGTGCTGGTGGACCATGCCGATGCCGGCGGCGATGGCGTGCTGCGGCGTGGTCAGGTGGGCCACCCGGCCGTCGATGAGGATTTCGCCCTCGTCCGGGCGGTACATCCCGTACAGGATCTTCATGAGGGTCGACTTGCCGGCGCCGTTCTCGCCAACGATCGCGTGGACCGTGCCCCTGTCGACCTTCAGGTGGATGTCGGAGTTAGCCACCACACCCGGGAACCGCTTGGTGATTCCGCGCAGTTCGACGGCGGGCGACGCCCCGGCGCCGGCGGGCCCGGCAGTGCCGGCGGGTTCGGCCATCTGTCACTCCTCGGTGCGAAGCGGGAGTAGGCGCCGACCCGGGTCCCCGGGCCGGGGAACGCAGATGCGATCGGCGGGGGGCCGGTGGCCCCCCGCCGTCACGAACCCGCGGGACTAGCTCGTCGGCACCTTGATGGAGCCGTCGATGATCTTCTTCTTGAAGTCCTCGAGCTGGGTCTTGATGTCGTCGATCTTGCCACCGGACGTCGAGTAGCCCACGCCGTCCTTCGCCAGGTCGAACACCGTCGGGCCGGCGGTGAAGCTGCCGGCGGCCTGACCCTTGATGAACTCGTAGACGGCCACGTCGACGCGCTTGAGCATCGAGGTGATGATGACGTCCTTGAGGTTGGCCTCGACCGTGTTGTACTGGTCGGAGTCCACGCCGATGGCCAGCTTGTTCGCGGCCTTGGCGGCCTGGAACACGCCGGTGCCCGAGCCACCCGCGGCCTGGTACACGACGTCGGCACCCTGCTGGTACATGCCCTCGGCCGCCGTCTTGCCCTTGCCCGGGTCGTTGAAGCCGGAGCACTTGTCGGCCGGCGTCGACAGGTAGTTCGACACGACCTTGGTGCCCGACTTGCCGGCGGCCGCACCGGCCTTGAAGCCGGCCTCGAACTTGTGGATCAGCGGCACGTCGCAGCCGCCCACGAAGCCGACGGTGCCGGACTTCGCCTTGAGCGCCGCGGCGACACCCACCAGGAACGAGCCCTGCTCCTCAGCGAAGACCAGACCGGCCACGTTCGGCAGGGTGACGCTCTGGTCGTCGATGATCGCGAACTTGGTGTCCTTGCAGTCGTTCGCGGCCTTGGCCAGCGGACCGGTCTTCGGGTCGGCACCCGCGTACACGAAGCCGACCGCGATCACCGGGTTGAATCCACCGGTGCAGAGCAGCTTGAGCCGCTCGTACTTGTCGTTCTCGCTCTCGTTTGCCGTCGCCTCGAGGTCCTTGACCTCGACGTTCAGCTCCGACTTCGCCCGGTCCAGACCGGCGGCGGCCGCGTCGTTGAACGACTTGTCGCCCCGACCGCCGATGTCGAAGGCCAGGCCGACCTTCAGCGTCTTCTTGCTGTCTCCGGTGCTGCCGCTGCCCGAACTACCGCCGTCGTCGTCCCCACCGCAAGCGGCCATGCCCAATGTAAGGACCGCGGCACCGGCCACCGCGAGCAGCTTCATCCCACGCGCTTGGCGCAAGACGATCTCCTTCCCCAATGCACCGCTTTCACGTTCGCGGTGACCCAACGCAGCGCACTGTACGCCGCAACGGTTCAGGATCCGACCTTTGGTGCCGGGTTGGGAGATCGGTGTTATCCGGCCGTAACCAGGGACTCCTCCGATCGGTCAGCGCCAGAAGGTTCCGACCGCCGCGGTGACGAGGGTAAGACCGAGGGTTGCCAGAAAGTGACCGCGGTTGACCTCGGAACGGCGCCGGGAGAAGAACACCATTACGAAGATCGCGATCGCCAGAACGAGCTTCACGACGAGCTTGCCGACCGGGGGTTCCTCGCCCTCGGGCCGGATCGGCGCGGCGAGCGCGAGCCCCGAGGCCAGCTGGATCACCGATCCCCACAGCATCGCCGCGTTGATGCGCAGCGTTCCGGTCAGGTACTGGGCCACCGCGCCGCCCAACAGCAGCGCGAAGCCGACCAGGTGGATGTAGCGCAGGATCAGATGCAGTGCTTCCACGGCCGTGGATATTACGCAATCTTGGACGTCTACTAGCGCCGCAGCGCTGGTAGACGTCCAAGATCCGAGGGTTCAGGCGGCCACGAGCGCCGGTTCGGCCGCCGTCGGGCTTTCGGTCCGGCCCCTGCTGCGACGGACGGAGCCGGCCACCACGAGGATGAGCCCCACGATGACGTAGGCGGAGAGCACCAGCACGCCCCGGCCGGCTCCGGCCCAGTCGAAGAACGCGGCCGAGCGGAGCACCGTGGCGCCGGCACCCGGCGGCAGGAACTGGCCGAGCTGGCCCCACGGCTGCGGCAGCAGCTCCGGCGCCGTGGCGAGCCCGGACAGCGGGTTGCCGAGCACGAACACCAGCAGCGCGCCGAGCGCGATGCCGGCCCGCCCGACCACCGCCGCCAGGCCGACGACGGTAGCCGCGATCGCCGTGGTGAACAGCGCGATGGCGGCCGAGCCGGCGAGGTACGTGCCGCCGAGCAGGCCGGTCCAGTGCATGAGGGCCGCGGCGAGCAGCCCGGCACCGGCACCGTACCCGATGAGGGCGGCCAGCCGACCGGACAGCGAGCCGGCCAGCAGCGCGATCACCGCGCCGGCGGCGATGCTGGTGAGGATCAGCGGCAGGAACGCACTGGCGAACCCGGCGCCGCGCGGGTCGTCCGGGCCGGCGGGCGCGACCTCGACCACCGTGACCGGCTTGCCGGTGGCCTGCCCGAGCGTGGCGCCGAGCTGGCCGAGCGCGGTGGACACGGCCGGGCTGGCGGCCGTCGCGACGTGCACGCTCACCCCGTTCGGCCCGAACACGAACGCGCCGTAGGCGTCCCTGTCGCGCAGCTTCCGGTCGGCGGCCGCGGCGTCGGGCACCGTGGTGACCTCGAACGCGCCGGGCCGGGTGGCGCGCAGCTGGCTGGCGAACGCGTCGGCGGCCTGCTGCGGGCCGGCGACGACGACGGGCAGGTCGCGCGGCTCGGCCTTCTGGGCCGGCCAGGCGAACCAGAGCATCAGCAGGGCCTGCACCCCGATGATCACCGCGATGATCACCGGGACCGGCGGGCGCTTGTGGGCACTCATCACGAGCTCCTTCATAAAACGAACGATCCCTCTTTATGTTCTGGTCGAAGTCTCCACCCGTTGAGTTCCGCTTGTCAAGAACGATCGTTCGTTTTACTTTGGGATCCATGCCACGTGTTTCCGCCGAACACCTCGCCGCCCGTCGCCAGCAGATCCTCGACGCGGCGCGGCGCCGCTTCGCGCGCGACGGCTTCCACGCCACGTCGATGCAGCAGGTGATCGCGGAAGCGGGCCTGTCGGTCGGCGCCGTATACCGGTACTTCCCCAGCAAGAGCGACCTGATCGTCGCGATCGCGCAGCAGATGGCCGACGGGATCGCCGCCCAGCTGACGGTGATCGCGGGCGACCCGGACCGGTCGCTCGCCGACGTGATGGAGGCCGCGGCCGGGGTGGTGGAGGCGAACACCGGCCCGGACGGCGTCCTGCCGCTGGTCGTTCAGGTGTGGGCGGAGGCCCAGCGCGACCCGGCGTTGAACGCGATGGTCGCCCACATCTACGGCGAGCTCGTGACCGTCTACGAGGGGATCGCCGCGCACGCGATCGCGCGCGGTGAGCTACCGGCCGATGCCGACGCCGCGGCCGTCGGGCCCGCGCTGGCCGCGCTGCTGGTGGGGTACGGGATCCTCCGCCTGATGACCGGCAAGGTCGATCTGACGAGCTACCGCGCCGGCCTGCGCGCGATCCTTGACTCTCCCGCTACGGGAGACCGCACGCTGGAGTCGTGAACATCGGAGAGCTGTCCCGCCGCACCGGGCTGTCGGTCAAGACGATCCGGTACTACTCCGACGAGGGGCTGGTGCCGGAGGCGTCGCGTTCCCCGTCGGGGTACCGGCGCTACGACGCCGCGGCGCTCGCGCGGCTCGAGTTCGTGCGGACCCTGCGCGACCTCGGCCTGGACCTCGCGACGATCCGGCGGGTGCTCGACCGGCAGGCCGACCTGCGGGCGGTGGCCGCCGCCCACGCCGACGCGCTGGCCGCCCAGATCCGGCTGCTCAAGGTGCAGCGGGCGGCGGTGCGGGCGCTGGCCGGCGCCGAGACCCTGTCCGCCGACGCGGTGGAGCGGATGAACCGGATCGCCCAGGCCACCGCAGAGGAGCGCCGGCGGGCGGTCGCCGAGTTCCTGGATTCGATCTTCGATCACGGCGACGGTCCGGTGGACAACGACTTCACCAAGATGATGCGTGGCGTGACGCCCGACCTGCCCGACGAGCCGAGCGAGGCGCAGCTCGACGCCTGGCTGGAGCTGGCCGAGCTGATGCGTGACAAGTCGTTCCGCGACCGGCTGCGGGCGATGGGCGCGTGGATGCGCCCAGGTGAACGGCCCGCGGACGGACCGATGCCCATCGACCCGGCGACCGCGCGCGAGCTGGCGGCGCTGGTGGCGGCGCGGGCCGGCGAGGCCCTCGCGGCCGGGACGCGACCGGGCGACCCGGCGGCGGCCCCGGTCGTCGACGAGCTGGTGGCCGCGTACGCGACCGCCGCCGGACGGGACGACTCGCCCGCGTACCGCCGCGAGCTGGCCGACGCCGTGCGGACCGGGTACGAGCCGCGGGCCGAGCGTTACTGGCAGCTGATGGCGGTGATCAACGGCTGGCCGGAGATCCCGTCCCAGCTGCCGCAGTGGTCCTGGTTCCTGGCCGCCCTGGACGACTAGGTGGACAGCTGCTCGGCGATCCTCGCGAAGCCGGCGCGGATCTCCTCCGGCGTGGGCGGGGTGCTCGGCTCCACCATCTCGCCCTCGTGATCGTGATCGTGGTCGTGATCGTGATCGTGATCGTCGTCGTCCTCGGTCTCGTCGTCCTCCGCCTCCTCGGCGGCCAGCCGCGACGCAGCGATCTCGCCACGGATCTGGTCGACGGTCACCGCCGGCTGCAACGGCTCGACGACGGCGGTCAGGTCCTCGTCGGCCACGACGGCCTCGGCGAGCGCGAGCGCATGCGCCCGCTCGTACGGCCCGCAGACCACGGGGTCCCAGAACTCCTCCGCCTCCTCCTCGGGCGCGAAGGTGATGATCCAGGGCATGCCCAGCACGGGCGAGTCGTCCGGCAGGTCCAAGGTCACGAGAGTTCCCACGGCGACATCATTCCCTGTCGTCGTGATCGGCGGCGGCCGGCCCCCGCCACGGTCCCGGGTCCGGCTCCGGGACCGTGCGCGGCGGCCGGCAGGTCAGGTCGAGCACGGTGCCGCGGTCGCTGGTCGCGGCGAGCGCCGTCGCGAACAGCACGATCTGGTTGAAGAAGTACATGAACAGCAGCAGGCCGACGGCGGCAGCGGCCGCCGTGAAGTTCTCGTACGCCGGGTTGTGCTGGGTGCGGGTGATGAACCAGCGGCCGATCACCTTCAACACGCCCAGGCCGAGCACCACCAGCAGCACCGGCCGGAACAGCCGCCGGAACGGGACGCGCAGCCGCGGCACCCCGGCCAGCAGCGCCGATGCCAGCACGAAGTCGACGCCCGCCGCGATCGCCGTGTCCGTCCAGTTGATGACGTTCGTCGCGGCCGCGGGCACGAGCACGTCGTTCGCCTCGTCCTCCAGTCCGAACAGCACCCCGCGCAGCCCGGACGAGATCGCGATCGACACCAGCAGCAGCACGCCCAGGCCGGCCAGCACGGCGAGGTCGAGCAGCCAGCGCACCACGGGGTGCCCGGGGTGCTGCTCCACGCACCACAGCGCCCGCTGCGACGAGCGCAGCGTCTCGATCCAGCCGACCCCCGCGATGATCAGACCGACGATCGCGATGGCCCCGATCCGGCCGCTGGCCCGGGTCAGCGAGTCGGCGTCCAGTTGCGGCAGGTTCGCCGACAGGTAGTCCTGCACCGCGTCGAGGCCGGCCTTGCTCGATCCCGGGAGCGCCCAGCCGACCACGGCGAAGGCCAGCACGCCGAGGGCGAACGCGGCGAAGAACCCGTAGTACGCGATCGCGGCCGCGAGCCGGGTGCCGTCGACGCCGTCGTAGCGGTGGTACGCACGCAGCACATGGTCGACGACCCGGAAGCGGGCGCGCAGGCGGTCGGCACCGGCGATCCAGGCCTGCTCCAACCGGTCGAGCGGATTCACGGTACTGCGCCGTCACCCAGCCGGTACTCGCGGTGCGGGCGCCAGCGCCCGTCCCGCCCGTGCTCGAAGAGCGTGAAACCAGAGACCATGAACTTCGCCTCGAAGTCCGCGAGATCGGAGAAGACGGCGTCCAGGGCGTCCGGGGAAACGTCCTGGGCGACTGTTACATGCGGATGATACGAGTAGCGCAGCGGCCGATCGACGGCCGGCAGTTCGCGGACGGCGGCGGCGATCCGTTCACAGTCGCCGATGCCCTCGGCGACGGCGACGAACACCACCTCGGTGAGCGGCCGGAAGGTCCCGGTGCCGCGCAGGTGCAGCGCGAACGGTTCGTGCCCGGCCGCGACGGTGGACAGGTGGACGGTGATCCGGTGCAGGTCCGCGGTGTCGACCTCGGTGGGGCCGAGCAGGGTCAGGTGGGCGGGAATGTGCTCGGCCGCCGGGTCGCCGGCCTCCGCGCGGCGGCGGGTGAGCCGCCCGCCCCAGGGCTCGGGGATGTCGATAGCGATCCCGATCGTCGTTCGCACACTCGCCTCTTCACCAGTGACCCCCCGGAACCCCAATCCCCCAACACAGTCGATGCGCCGGTCAGCCCGGTGCGACGAACCCGACCCGGTCAAAGGCCCGGGCAAGGGTGACCGCGGAGACCGCGCGCGCCTTCTCGCCGCCGATGGCCAGCAGCTTGTCCAGCTGCGCCGGGTCGTCCAGGTACTGCTTGGTGCGCTGCTGGATCGGCCCGACGAAGGAGACCACGACCTCGGCGAGGTCCTTCTTCAGGTCGCCGTAGCCCTTGCCGGCGTAGGCGGCGGTCAGGTCGTCGGTGGTGCGGCCGGTGAGCGCGGAGTAGATGGTCAGCAGGTTCGACACCCCCGGCTTGTTCGCCGGGTCGAACAGGATCTCGCGGCCGGTGTCCGTCACCGCGCTCTTGATCTTCTTGGCGATCCGGCTCGGCTCCTCCAGCAGCTCGACGAGCCCGTTCTGGCTCGACGCCGACTTGGACATCTTCGCCGTCGGCTCCTGCAGATCGGTGATCTTGGCGGTGCTGTCCTTGATGATGTACGGCTCCGGCAGCGTGAAGGTGCGGCCGAACGTCGTGTTGAACCGCTGCGCGAGGTCGCGGGTCAGCTCCAGGTGCTGACGCTGATCCTCCCCGACGGGCACCGCGTCGGCCTGGTAGAGCAGGATGTCGGCGGCCTGCAGGATCGGGTAGGTGAACAGGCCGACGGTGGCCCGGTCGGTGCCCTGCTTCTGCGACTTGTCCTTGAACTGGGTCATCCGGCTCGCCTCGCCGAAGCCGGTGATGCAGCTGAGGACCCAGGCGAGCTGCGCGTGCTCGGGAACGTGGCTCTGCACGAACAGCGTGCAGCGGTCCGGGTCCAGGCCCATCGCGAACAGCTGGGCGGCACTGGCCCGGGTGCGGGCCCGCAGCTGCTTCGGTTCGTGCCCCGCGGTGATCGCGTGCAGGTCGACCACGCAGTAGAACGCGTCGTGCGTGTCCTGCAGCGCGACCCAGTTCCGCACCGCCCCCAGGTAGTTGCCCAGGTGAAAAGAGTCGGCGGTGGGCTGGATGCCGGACAGCACCCGCGGTCGAGCCTCGGACATGCGCCACATTGTGTCAGTCGGGTGCCCGCTGCGGCGCGGCGCCTCGCGAGCGAGGCGCCGCGCCGCAGCGGGCACCTCACGCAACCGGGGACGCCGCTCGCTGGTCTTCCAAGCAGGCGGCGAAACGACCAGGATGGGTGGTATGGGCACGAGCGGCGAGGAGCGGGAGGCCCGCGAGGCGGTGCGCCAGGCGTACTCGGCCCACTACCGGCGCCTCGTCGCCGCGCTGTACGGCCTCACCGGCGACTATTCCGATGCGCAGGACCTGGTGCAGGAGGCCTACGCGCGGGCGCTGGCCCGCCCGCGCCAGTTCCTCGACGTCGCCGACCCGGAGGCCTGGCTGCGCACCGTCGCGATCAACCTGGCCCGCACCCGGTTCCGCCGGCGGCGGCTGTTCGACACGCTGGTCCGCACCGGCCGGGTGGCCCGCCCGCCGGACAGCGTGCCCGGTCTGGACCCGAACCGGGTCGCGCTGATCGCCGCGCTGCAGCAGCTGTCCCGGCCCACCCGCGAGACGATCGTTCTGCACCACCTCGCCGACATGTCGGTGCACGAGGTGGCGGAGACCCTCGGCGTCCCCGTCGGCACGGTCAAGGCCCGGCTCTCGCGCGGCCGCGCGATGCTCGCCACGCTGCTGAACGAGAACGGGGAGTCGGCGCACCTCCCGGTCCAGCCGGTCCAACCGATCCAGCCCGTCCAACCGGTCCAGCCCAGCCAGCCGGTCCAGCCCAGCCAGCCGGAACCGCCCGCGTCCGCCGCCGGGGCCGAGCCGCCCGCCGCGACGCGGCGGAACCCCGGAGTGCGCAATGTCTGACCCGGACTTCGACGCGCTGCGCACCGCGGTCGAGGAGGCCACCCGGCTCCCCGAGTTCGACAGCGTCGCCCGCCGCGCGAAGAAGATCCGCCGACGCGACCTCGGCCGCCGGATCGTGGTCTCGCTCGTCGCCGCCGGGGTGCTGCTGCCGGCCGGCCTCGCCGCCGTCAACGCGACCCCGTCGCAGAGCAACATCCAGGGCCGGGACACCGAGATCGGCCCCGACCAGCCCGACCCGGTCCAGCTCCCGACGCCGACCCCGTCGACCGAGCCCGCGGTCACGATCCGGGCGATCGCCGGCTCGCGCATCGGGTCGCTGTACGCCGCCGTCGACGTCTGCCGGCCCGCCGACGGCACGACCAGGTGCAGCCTGCAGGTCGTCCCGCTCGGGGCCACCGCGCAGGACCAGCGGGAGCCGATCGCCACGAACGAGCTGCGCGCCGACCCGGCCGACTCGCTCGACGACGTGACGCTGATGGCGCTGACGCCGACCTCGCTGCTGCTGTCCGGGAACCGGCCGGACGGCGAGCGCAAGTCGCGCCGGATCAACGTCAACGGCGGCGGCGCCGAGATCGCCGCCGAGCCGCAGGACGCCAGCGGGCCGGACAACGGCGACCTCGTCGTGCAGCTGCGCCGCTACGGCGAGCTGTCGTTCGTCCGCCAGATCGACTCCCGGGTGTTCCGCCTGCAGAACCAGCCCCCGATCAAGGAGCCGACGCTCGTCAACTCGATCCCGTCGGCCCGCGGCTGGTGGGTGACCGGCGTCGACCCGGTGGATGGCGACGTCGCGGTCGCGGTCAGCCGCGACCTCGGCACCACCTGGGAGGTCCGCTCGCTCGGCCTGAAGCCCGGCATGGCCGACCCGGTGCTGGCCACCGGCGACGGCCATACGGTGTTCGTGTTCCTGCGCACCGCCAGCGGCATCCAGCAGCGCCGCTCCACCGACGGCGGGCTGACCTGGCAGGCGCTGGACACGCCGATGCCGTGGCCGTCGTTCGGGACCCGCGACGTGGTGTCCCGCCGGCTCGGTGCGGTGGTGCGCGGCGACGGGTCGCTGCTGATCTGGGTGGAGGAGCCGCCGGGCGCGGTGTTCCTGGACAGCGTCGACGGTGGCGCGTCGTACCGGCCGGCGACCGGTCCGTCCGGGCCGATCGTCGGCACGCTGGACGGGTTCGTCGCGCTCGCCGACCCGCCGGCCGTCTCCTACGACGGGCACACGTGGTCGTCGCTGCCCCGCCCCGCCATCCTGCTGCCGTCCTGAGCAACGCCTACTATTCCAGGTATGCCCGGATCGCCTGGCAGTACCGGGGCCGGGCCCGCCGAGGAGCCCGGCCCGTTTCGTCGAAACCTGGCCCGCGTGCTGCTCGGCGCCATCGACGCGGTGCGCGGGTTCGTGGTCGCCGCGCTCGGCGCCGACCACACCGCCGGCCGGGAGCGCATCACCGAGGCCGAACTGCGCGAGCTGGTCGCGGCGAACACGGTGCTACCGGGCGAGGAGCGCCGCCTCATCGACGAGGTGCTGGCCGCCGGCGAGCGCCACGTCAACGAGCTGATGGTGCCCCGCACCGAGGTCGTCTTCCTGGAGGCGGCGCTGCCGATCGCCGACGCGCTGCGGCTGGTCCGGGAGCGCGGCCACTCCCGCTTCCCGGTGATCGACGGCAGCTCCGACGACGTCGTCGGCTTCGTCCACCTCCGCGATCTGGCGATCCGCCCGGCGACCGACGGCTGTTCGACGGTCGGGGAGCTGATCCGCGAGGTGAAGCGGCTGCCGGCGAGCAAGCGGGCGCTGCCGGCGCTCTCGGAGATGCGTCGCGAGCGGCACCACCTGGCGGTGGTCGTCGACGAGTACGGCGGCACGGCCGGCATCGTCACGCTCGAGGACCTGATCGAGGAACTGGTCGGCGAGATCCACGACGAGTACGACGCCGCCCCCGAGCCGCAGCCCGACGGCGGCCCGGCCGAGGTGGACGGCCTGCTCAACCTCACCGACCTCGCCGAGCGCGCCGGCCTGCCGCTGCCGCCCGGCCCGTACGAGACGCTGGGCGGCTACATGATGGCGCGGCTGGGCAAGCTGCCGGCCGTCGGCGACGAGGTGCGCGTCGACGGCTGGCGGCTGACGGTGGCCGAGCTGGACGGCCGGCGGGTGGCGAGGGTGAAGCTGACTAGCTCGCTTCAATGATCATGCCGGCGCCCACCGTGCGGTTCGTGGTCTCGTCGATCACGATGAAGCCGCCGGTCGTCCGGTTGCGGCGGTACTGGTCGGCGAGCAGCGGAACGGTGGTGCGCAGCTTCACGCGCCCGATCTCGTTGAGCCTCAGCTCGGTGGCCGTCTCGTCGCGGTGCAGGCTGTTGATGTCCAGCCGGTAGTTCAGCCCGCGCACGACGGCCCGGGCCGCCCGGGTCGTGTGCTTGATCGCGTACTTGCCGCCGACGGTGAGCGGGCGGGTCTCGTCCATCCAGCAGATCAGCGCCTCGACGTTCTGCGCGACAGCCGGGGCGTTGTTCGGCCGGCAGATGAGATCGCCGCGGGCGATGTCGATGTCGTCGGCGAGGCGCAGCGTCACCGACATCGGGGGGTACGCCTCGGCCACCGGGCCGGCCGGCGAGTCGATAGCGGTGATCGTCGTCGTCAGGCCGCTGGGCAGCACCATCACCTCGTCGCCGGGCTTGAGGATGCCGCTGGCGACCTGGCCGGCGTAGCCGCGGTAGTCGGGATGGGCGCTGGACTGCGGGCGGATCACGTACTGCACCGGGAACCGGACGTCGACCAGGTTGCGGTCGCTGGCGAAGTGCACGTGCTCGAGGTGGTGCAGCAGCGACGGGCCGTCGTACCAGGCCATGTTCGTCGACCGGGTGACGATGTTGTCGCCGCGCAGCGCGGAGATCGGGATCACCGTCAGGTCGGGCGCGTCCAGCTTGGCGGCGAACGAGGTGAACTCGTCGGCGATCCGCTCGAACACGGCCCGGTCGTAGTCGACCAGGTCCATCTTGTTGACGCACAGCACGAGGTGCGGCACCCGCAGCAGCGAGCACAGGAACGCGTGCCGGCGGGACTGCTCGACCAGCCCCTTGCGGGCGTCGACGAGGATCAGCGCGAGGTCGGCCGTGGACGCCCCGGTGACCATGTTCCGGGTGTACTGGATGTGCCCGGGGGTGTCGGCGATGATGAACTTCCGCCGGGGCGTGGCGAAGTACCGGTACGCGACGTCGATCGTGATGCCCTGCTCGCGCTCGGCGCGCAGGCCGTCGGTGAGCAGCGCGAGGTTGGTGTACTCGTCGCCGCGCTGCTTGGACACCTGCTCGACGGCGGCGAGCTGGTCCTCGAAGATGGTCTTGGTGTCGTACAGCAGCCGGCCGATCAGCGTCGACTTGCCGTCGTCGACGGAGCCGGCGGTGGCGAACCGCAGCAGGTCCATCGGCGGTGCCTCGGCGGTGCTGCCGAAGATCGTGGCCGTCACTAGAAGTACCCCTCCCGCTTGCGGTCCTCCATCGCGGCCTCGGACACCTTGTCGTCGCCGCGGGTGGCCCCCCGCTCGGTGATCCGGGTCGCCGCCACCTCCTCGATGATCTTGTCGACGGTGTCGGCGTCGCTGGCCACCGCCGCCGTGCAGCTCGCGTCCCCCACGGTCCGGTAGCGGACCTTTTGGACGGTGGCCGTCTCGCCCTCGCGCACCGGCAGGTGTTCGTGGACGGCGTAGAGCATGCCGCCGCGGTCGACCACCGCGCGCTCGTGCGCGAAGTAGATCTCCGGCAGCCCGATCCGCTCGCGGGCGATGTAGTGCCAGACGTCGAGCTCGGTCCAGTTCGACAGCGGGAACACCCGGATCGACTCACCGGCCGCCACCCGCGCGTTGTACAGCGCCCACAGCTCGGGGCGCTGGTTGCGCGGATCCCACTGGCCGAACTCGTCGCGGAAGGAGAACACCCGCTCCTTGGCGCGCGCCTTCTCCTCGTCGCGGCGGGCGCCGCCGAACAGCGCGTCGAACCGGTACTTCTCGACGGCGTCCAGCAGCACCGGCGTCTGGATGCGGTTGCGCATACCGTCGGGAGCTTCCCTGACCAGGCCGCTGTCCAGCGCCTCCGGCACGCTCGCCACGATCAGCTGGACGCCGAGCTCGTCGACCCGGCGGTCGCGGAACGCGAGCACCTCGGTGAAGTTGTGCCCGGTGTCGACGTGCATCACCGGGAACGGGATGCGGCCCGGCGCGAACGCCTTCTCGGCCAGCCGCAGCATGACGATCGAGTCCTTGCCACCGGAGAACAGCAGCACCGGCCGCTCGAACTCGGCCACCACCTCCCGCATCACGAAGATGCTCTCGGCCTCCAGGGCGTCGAGATGGCTCACGCGGTATCTGCTGCGGGTCATGTGCGGGCCTTTCGGGGGGATCGTTGGGCCAGGGACAAGTATGCCTAGTACGCCCCGGCTCCCCGCCAGACAGCCGTGAGCGTCCGGAGCAGGATCACCAGATCGAGCGTCAGCGACCAGTTCTCGACGTAGTGCAGATCCAGGCGAACCGCCTCCTCCCAGGGCAAATCGGACCTGCCGGATACCTGCCAGAGCCCCGTCATGCCCGGCCGCACGGCCAGCCGCCGCCGGGCGTCGGCCGGGTAGGCGGCGACCTCCCGCTGCAGCGGCGGCCGCGGTCCGACCAGCGACATCGTGCCGCCGAGCACGTTGAACAGCTGCGGCAACTCGTCGAGGGAGAGCCGGCGCAGGTGGCGGCCCACCCGGGTGACGCGGGGATCGTCGCGGATCTTGAACAGGACGCCGTCCTGCTCGTTCAGGTGGCGCAGCTCGGCGAGCCGGCGCTCCGCGTCGACGTGCATCGTGCGGAACTTGTAGATCTGGAACTCCCGGCCGTAGCGGCCGACCCGCAGCTGGCGGAACAGCACCGGCCCGGCCGAGTCCAGCCGCACCGCCACCGCCACGGCCACCAGCACCGGCGCGAACATCAGCAGCAGGGCGGCGGCGCCCACCCGGTCGAACACCGCCTTCGCCAGGCGGCGGCCGCCGCTCAGCGTCGGGTGCTCGACGTGCAGCATCGGCAGGCCGTCGACGGGGCGGATCGTGGTGCGCGCGCCGGCGACGTCGATCAGGTTGTTCGCGACGATCAGGTCGATGTCGTCGCGCTCCAACTGCCAGGCCAGCCGGCGCAGCGACTCGCCGTCAAATTCCGGACACGTGAGCACGATCACGGTGTCGGCAGTGGCCTGGGCGACGGCGCGGGCCACGTCATCGAACGTCCCGTAGACGGTGAGGTCGCCGACCCGGCCGTCGTGCCGCGGCGGCAGGCAGGCGCCCACCACGTCCAGGCCGTGGTAGCGCTCGCGGCGCAGCTGCCGGGTGATGGCCACCACCGCGAGCTCGTGTCCGACCACCACCACCCGGCGCAGGCATTCACCGCGGCGACGGGCGGCATGCAGCGCCTTGCGGTTGGCGAACCGGGTCACCACGCAGGCGGCCGTCGCGACCGGCAGGGCGATCACGACATAGCCGCGGGCGACGTCGATGGAAAGCGCATAGCTCGCGACGCCGACCGCGGCCGTGACGGCGAGCCCGGCGCCGAGGACCCGTTGGTACTCCTCCGTGCCGACGAAGAGCAGCCGCCGCTCGTAGGCCCGGTTCACCGCGAGGGCCAGCAGCAGGCCGAGCGGGAACAGGGCGCTCAGCACCAGGTAGCCCCGGTTGTACTCGGTCACCTCCCCGAACCGGACGTCGAAGGCCAGCGACGCGGCGATCAGGCCGACCGCGAGGTCGAGCGCGACGGTCCGGGCGACGTAGTACGCCTCCCACCGGCGCTGGGCCCGCCGGTGGGCCGGGCCGCGGCGGCGGTGCGGGGTGGCGAAGTACTCGAACCCGGGGTCCTTGGGGCGCGGCAACTCGACGGTGTTCGTCTCGCTCGGCCGGCTCGCGCGGCGGTCGCCCTCGTCGACGGGCGTCCGGCTACCGGGCGTCCGACTGCCCGGCGCGCGGCTCGGCGGGCGACCACCGGACGTCTGGCTGCCCGCCGCGCGGTGCTCGCGACTGCCCGCCGTGTGGCCGTCGCGGCTGCCCGCGTCGCGGCTGCCCGCGTCGCGGCTGCCCGCGTCGCGGCTGCCCGCGTCGCGGCTGCTCGGCGCGCGGGCCTCGCGGCGGTCAGCGTCGCCCGGGCGCATCGCCGGCCGGTGGATGGCGGCGGTGCGGTGCTCGCCGGTCGCGCCGCCGTCGCCCGGACGACCGTCCTCCGCGGCGCTCGCCCGGCCGCTCTCCGCGGCGGCGGCCGGCGGCGGGCAGGAGCTGGACCGCGAGGCAGGACCCCCGCCCGCGGCGCCCGCGCGGCGGCCCCCGGGCGAGGGCCGGCGGAGGGACCTCTCGTCCCGCCCGGCCTCAACCGCCACTCCGCCTCCCCTGGTCGCACCCGTGCGGCACCTATTGGACATAAGGTGCGTACATGGGTACAACGCCAGGGCGCCGGGGAGCGTCACGCCAGAATGCGTCGATCTTGCAGTTGTGGTGCCTTACAAATACGCGCGAATGACTACGAATCCTGGCACCACAAGTGCAAGATCAACGCGATCATGGGGCGGTCAGCTTGCGTGGTAGACGTTCTGCGCCGGCTCCAGGCCGCTGACCACGACGGCCTCGACCGCGTCCGCGGCCCTGTCGACGAGGAAGTCGAGTTCCTTGCGCTCGGCCGCGGAGAAGTCGGAGAGCACGAAGTCGGCCGGATCCTGCCGCCCCGGGGGCCGGCCGATGCCGAAGCGCACCCGCAGGTAGTCGCGGCTGCCCAGGGACTTGGACATCGACCGCAGCCCGTTGTGGCCGCCCTCGCCGCCCCCACGCTTCAGCCGCAGTGTGCCGAACGGCAGGTCCAGTTCGTCGTGGACGGCGACGATCTGCTCGACCGGCACCTTGTAGAAGTTCGCCAGCCCGGCCGCGGCGCCGCCGGCCAGGTTCATGTAGGTCAGCGGCTTGGCCAGGACGACCCGCGGCCCGCCGAGCGTCAGCCGGCCCTCGGCCGCCAGCGCCATCGCCTTGCGGTGTCGGGAGAACGAGGCGCGCATCCGGCCGGCCAGCAACTCGGCGACGAGAAACCCGACGTTGTGCCGGTGGCGGGCGTACTCCGGGCCCGGATTGCCGAGGCCGATCACCAGCCACGGCGCATCGGGCGTCATCGGAGGGTTCCCTTCGGATAGCGGAAAGCCTGCGCCTCCTTTGTAGGTGGGCGCAGGCTCCGCGTCAGTCGAGTTTTCAGGCTTCCGCGGTGGCGGCCTCCGGCGCCGCGGCCTCCTCGGCGCCCTCGGCCAGCTCCTCCGCCGCCTCGGCGGTCTCGCCCGCCATCTGCTCCTCGGTGGGCGCGGCGGCGACCATGGCCACCACCGTTTCCGGGTCGGCCGCCAGTTCGACGCCCTCCGGCAGCGTGACGTCGGCCGCGCTGACCCGGCTGCCGGCTTCGAGGCCCTCGATGGAGACCTCGAGACGGTCGGGCAGGCGCGTGGCGTCGGCCAGGACCGACAGCCTGTCGTTCTCGGTTATCACCAGGGTGTTGCGGGCCGGCTCGCCGGTGAGCTGCACCGGGATGTCGACGGTGACCTTCTCGCCGCGGCGGACGATCAGCAGGTCGACGTGGTCGAAGGTGTCGCGGATCGGGTCGCGCTGGATCGCCTTCGGCAGCGCCAGCGCGGACGAGCCGTCGCTGATCTCGATGGCGAACGCCTGCGTCATGCCGCCGTGGCGGATGGCGGCGGCGAACTCGCGGGCCGGCAGCGCGATATGACGGGGCTTCTCGCCGTGGCCGTACAGCACCGCGGGCACGAGACCGGCCCGGCGGGTCCGGCGGGCACCACCCTTGCCGAACTCGGTACGAACCTCGGCGCTGATCTTTACCTCGGACACGGGAAGACTCCTGTTGCAGTATTCGATGGTTCGAGTAGTCGGCGGTGCTCGGGCGGGGGTGCGTGCGGGGCTTCGCCCGGGAGCACCGCGTCGATCACGGTGCCGGCCGCCGGATCGCATCCGGCCCACGGGGCACCCTCGCCGTGGCAACCGCACAAGCTTACCCGAGCCGTGGGCCGGCACGGAATCGGGGCCGGGTGACCGCACGGTTTCCGGGTGGCCGCACGGTTTCCGGGTGGCCGCACGGTTTCCGGGTGACCGCACGGTTTGTGGATGCGCCGTCGCATCGTCGATGCTGATCGGGTGCCGGACCGGCCGGACCTGCCACACCCGCTCGACGTTCCCTACCGCGAACGGGAGTCGCGGGTGCTCGGCGCCGTGCTGTGGCGGCGCCGCCTCACCGAGCCGAGAACGCTGCGCGTGCTGCCGGACGGCTGCGTCGACCTGATCTGGCGCGACGGCGCGCTGATGGTCGCGGGCCCGGACCGGCACGCGTTCGTCACCCGCAGCGCGCCCGGCGCCTCGTACGTGGGGCTGCGGTTGCCACCCGGGATGGGGCCGGCGATCCTCGGGGAGCCCGCCGACCGGCTCGTCGGCCAGCGGATCCCGCTCGGCGACGTCTGGCGGCCGGCCCTGGCGCGGCGGGCTGCCGACGCGGTGGCCGCGACCGGCGCTGCCGGGCTGGAAGACGTGGTGCTGGCCCGGCTCGCCGAGCACGAACCGGACCCGATGATGACCGCTGTGGTGCGCGCGCTGGACGCCGGCCGCGGCGTCGGGGAGATCGCCGCGCTGCTCGGGTTGAGCGAGCGGCAACTGCACCGACGCAGCCTCGCCGCCTTCGGCTACGGCGCCAAGACGCTGGGGCGCATCCGGCGGCTGCAGCGGGCGCTCGCCGTGCCCGTGTCGGCCACCGGCGCGGCAGCGGCGGCCGCGGCCGGGTACGCCGACCAGGCCCATCTTGCCCGCGACGTGCGCGAACTGGCCGGCGTCCCGTTCACCGCGTTGCGCGCTGCCTAGTCGACAGCCGCGAACATGTCGACGGCGTTGCCGTCCGGATCGCGCACCGTCGCGTAGCGCTGCCCCCAGAACGCGTCGAAGGGCGCGTGGATGCTCTCGTAGCCGGCCTGCACGAGGTCGGCGTGCACGCGGTCGACCTCGGCCGGCGATTCGCAGGCGAAGGCGAGCCCGACCCGGCCGTCGCCGGTCGGCGGCGTCCACTCCGGCCAGAAGCTGCGGATCGTGTCGATCGTGTCCCACGCGATGCGCAACCCGCCCGGCAGGCGCGCCTCGACGTGCGGTTCGGCGTCGGCCTCGGCCGGTATGGACAGGCCGAGCCGGCGGTAGAAGGCGAGTGCTTTGCCCATGTCGGCGACGACGAGGCCGATCACATCGAAGGTAGGTGCCATGGGCCTCACGCTAGGCGCCGGCGGCACCGATGGTCTTGAACGATTCGGACGCCGGAATCAGGAGAGGCCACCGAAGAGCGTCGTCACCGAACCGTCGTCGAAGACCTCCCGGATCGCGCGCGCGAGCAGCGGGGCGATCGACAGCACGGTGATCTTGTCGAGGCGCTTCTGCGCCGGCAGCGGCAGCGTGTTGGTCACGACCACCTCGCTGACCTTGCTGTTGTGCAGCCGTTCCGTGGCCGGATCGCTGAGGATGGCGTGAGTGGCGGCCACGACGACGTCGGCGGCGCCCTCGTCGAACAGGATCTCGGCCGCCCGCACGATCGTGCCACCCGTGTCGATCATGTCGTCGACCACGATGCAGACCCGACCCTCGACGTCGCCGACCACCCGGTTGGCGACGATCTGGTTGGGCTTCGTCGGGTCGCGGGTCTTGTGGATGAACGCCAGCGGGCAGCCGCCCAGCCGGTCGGTCCACCGCTCGGCGACCCGCACGCGGCCGGAGTCCGGCGCCACCACCGTGATCGGCCGGTCACCCCACTTCTCCTCGACGTACTCGGCCAGCAGGTTCATTGCGAACAGGTGGTCGACCGGGCCGTCGAAGAAGCCCTGCACCTGCGCGGTGTGCAGGTCGACGGTGAGGATGCGGTCGGCGCCGGCGGTCTTGTACAGGTCGGCCATCAGCCGCGCCGAGATCGGCTCGCGGCCCTTGTGCTTCTTGTCCTGCCGGGCGTACGGGTAGAACGGCAGGACGACGGTGATCCGCTTGGCCGAGCCGCGCTTCAGCGCGTCGACCATGATCAGAGATTCCATCATCCACTTGTTGATCGGGTGCGACATCGACTCGACGACGAACGCGTCGCAGCCGCGCACCGACTCCCGGTAGCGCACGAAGATCTCGCCGTTGGCGAAGTCGTACGCGTCCATCGGGGTCGGCTTGACGCCGAGCACGCCACCGATCTCCTCGGCAAGCTCGGGGAACGCCCGCCCGCTGAACAGCATCAACGACTTGCGGTTCTCGGCCTGGATGCTGCTCATCGATCGGCTCGCTCCCCGTCCAATGCCGGTATCCTGCCGGGGCACGTCGGTCACCGTCATGCCTTAGCCCTGCTCCTCGTCGCTTCCGCCCGGATCCGGCGACGCCGTCAAGGCCTGCTCGGCGGCTTCCGCGGCCGCGGTTCCCGGCCGACGCCGCGCGACCCACCCGTCGATATTCCGCTGCTGGCCTCGCGCGACCCCGAGCGCGCCGGGTGGTACGTCCTTGACGATCACGCTGCCGGCCGCCGTGTAGGCGCCGTCGCCCACCTCGACCGGTGCAACGAACATGTTGTCAGCACCGGTCCGGGCGTGGGCCCCGATCACGGTGTGATGCTTCCGTACCCCGTCATAGTTGACGGTAACCGTTGCGGCGCCCACGTTGGAATGCTCACCGATCGTCGCGTCGCCGATGTAGGACAGGTGCGGCACCTTGGCGCCCTCGCCCAGCTCGGCGTTCTTGGTTTCGACGAACGTGCCGACCTTGGCCTTCGCCCCCAGCACGGTGCCCGGACGCAGATACGCGAACGGACCGACGGTCGCACCGGGGCCGATGCGGGCCCCGTCGGCGTGCGTGCGCACCACGGTCGCGCCGGCGCCGACCTGGGTGTCGATCAGACTGGTGTCCGGACCGACGACGGCCCCGGACTCGACCCGCGACGCGCCGCGCAGGTGCGTGTTCGGCTCGATCACCGCGTCGGCCGCGACGTGGGCCGTGACGTCGATCCAGGTCGTCGCCGGGTCGACGATGCCTGCACCGGCCCGCATGAGCTCAGCGTTGACCCGGTCCCGCATGATCGCCCGCAGGGCGGCCAGCTCGACGCGGTCGTTGGCGCCCATCGCCTCGTCGGGATCGGCGGTGAGATGGGCGCGGACCGGCCAGCCGCCGGCGACCATGAGCCCGACCACGTCGGTGAGATACTCCTCACCCTGGTCGTTGTTCGTGGAAATCTTGCCGAGCATCTCCCGCAGCGCGCCGGCGTCGAACGCGTACGCGCCGGCATTGATCTCGTTGATCGCGAGCTCGGCCGGCGAGGCGTCGCGCTGCTCGACGATGCGGGTGACCGCTCCGTCGGCGGTGCGCACGATGCGACCGGCGCCGGCGGGGTTCGCGACCTCCGCGGTGAGCAGGGTGACGCCGGCCCGGGCCGACTCGTGGCCGGCCACCAGCGCGCGCAGCGTCTCCGGGCTGATCATCGGCAGGTCGCCGTTGAGCACCACGACGGCGCCGTCGTCGTCGGGAACGGCGTCCAGCGCGACCCGGACGGCGTGCCCGGTGCCGCGCTGTTCGGCCTGCAGCACCGTGCTGGCGTGCGGGGACTGCTCGGCCACGTGCTCGGCCACCCGCTCGGCGCCCCGGCCGATCACCACGAGGACCCGCGAGCCCGGCAGCGCCGAGTCGACGGCGGCCAGCACGTGACCGACGAGGGTACGGCCGAGAACGGGGTGTAGGACCTTGGGCAGATCGGACTTCATCCGCTTACCAACGCCCGCGGCAAGAACGATCACGGTGCGCATGCGCGCTCCCTCGACATCAGCCAGCAGGGACCCGGCCATGGTAGCCAGCGGAGCCGGACCGGCTCGGGTGCGGGTGACGCAGTCCCACTCACGTGGCTCACGGAGAATTCGGACTAAGGGTAAAAGCTCGGCCGCAAGGATTCGAACCTTGACAAGCACCTCCAAAGGGTGCCGTGCTGCCTATTACACTACGGCCGATCGTTCCGGGTTAGCGTATCGAACTCCCCGTCAGCGGTCGAAGCGCTTACCGGCGCGCTGTTGACGGTGGCCATGACGATCCCCTCGATCAGCCAGTACAACCGCCGGCTCTTCAGCACGCTCACGATCAGGCAGCCGCGGTAGCCCTCACCGGTGTTGCGCCGCTTCGTGGCAGGCTTGTGCCGCTTGAGCGTCGGCTTCTGGAACAGCCCGGCATCGACGCCCACGAACTCGGCCCACCATTGGATGGCCGCATCGACGTCGGCGGTCTCGTGTATCGACAGGCGGAATCGAACGCGGTCCATGGGCGTGCCGGCCGCGAGCAGGAACGCCAGGAACAGCGCGATCAAGCCGGGATCGCTGTTGATGAACGCGACCCGCTCCGCCGGACCGGACCAGGGCTTTGCCTTGGCGCCCTCGCACCAGTAGATCAGCGCCCCGGCCCGCAGCAGCTCCGCGTCGCTCAGCTCGCCGACCCGCGCCGCCGCGGAAGCCTGCACCTCCTGGCGTTCGGCGTCGGTCGCCTCGTTGCGCCCGTCCCAGAACTCGCGCACCGCCTGCCGCCGGCGCGAAGCGCCGGCCACCACCCGCTCCGCCGACGGGTCCAGCGGCTGGTCGCGCACCAACAGCCATGCCGTCGAGCGGGCCACCCCGAGTTCCCGGGCGAGGTCCGGCACCGACCAGCCGGCTGCCCGCAGCGACCGGGCCCGCTCCTTCAGGCCATCTTTCGCGTTCGGCCGTTTGGTCCAGGCAGGGACGGGTAGTCCGTGCAGCCAACGGGCAACGGTGCGCGGCGGTACGCCGAGCCGCTCGCCGATCTGCCGTGTCGACAGACCGTCGACGACGCGCAACCGCACTGCCGCGGCAAGCCGGTCGGGAGTCATGGCCGGGACGCTAAAGCGGGGGTACGACGGAAAGCTGGCATCCCCCTCCGCTTGGAAGCTACGGTTGCGTAGGTTACGGTGACGTAGGCGTAGCCGATTGGCCCAGGACCTCGGCCAGACGGGGACGGCCGCCGCGACAGGTCCAGCCCCAGCACGCACAACGGGCCGCACGAACCCGGCAGGCGAACCCCAGACACACATCCGGCCATCCACCCGAAGTCACGCCTACCCCCGACGCAGAATCAGGCCAAGCCGCCATGCCGGCCCGCGTCGAAGCACCGTCGGAATTGCCAACACACTAGAGCGAGGTGCCAGTGACCGCCGTACTCGAGTCGACCCCGCCACCGGCCGCGCCAAAGCCGCTCACCACGGGCAAGCAGCCCACCGGCATCATCATCGCGCTCTGGTCCTTCGTGACCATCCCGTTCGTCGCCCTGATCGCCGCCGTCCCGGTGGCCTGGGGGTGGGGCCTGAACTGGATCGACGTGGTGATGTTCCTGTTCTTCTACGTGGTCGCCGGAATCGGGATCGGCACCGGGTTCCACCGGTACCTGACCCACGGCTCGTTCAAGGCCACGCGCTGGCTGCGCGTGACCCTCGCCGTCGCCGGGTCGCTCGCGATCGAGGGCTCACCGACGCAGTGGGTCGCCGACCACCGCCGGCACCACGCGTTCTCCGACCGGGAGGGCGACCCGCACTCGCCGTGGCGCTACGGCGAGAGCGTCTGGGGCCTGACCAAGGGCCTGTTCTACGCCCACATGGGCTGGCTGTTCCACCGTGACCTGTCCAACCCCGAGCGGTTCGCCCCCGACCTGGTCGCCGACAAGGACATCCAGCGCGTCGACAGGCTCTTCCCGTGGATCGTCACCGCGTCGGCCGCGTTCCCGGCGTTGGTCGGCGGCCTGGTGACCTGGTCGTGGCAGGGCGCGCTGTCGGCGTTCTTCTGGGCCGGCCTGGTGCGGATCGCGCTGCTGCACCACATCACGTGGTCGATCAACTCGGTGTGCCACGTCTACGGCGAGCGGCCGTTCGAGACGCGCGAGGGCGACAAGGCGTCGAACTTCTGGCCGCTGGCGATCCTGTCGTTCGGCGAGAGCTGGCACAACCTGCACCACGCCGACCCGACCTGCGCGCGGCACGGCGTCGACAAGGGTCAGATCGACATCAATGCCCGCGTGATCTGGCTGTTCGAGAAGTTTGGATGGGTCACCCAGGTCAAATGGCCCAAGGCAGACCGGTTGGATGCAAAACGACTAGCGGCTACTGGCACGATAGCTAAGTGACCGACGCTTATTCAGCGGAGTCCAGCGACGTACCCAGGCCGCCGGTACCACCCCCGGCGGCCCCGGTGCCCGCACCGAAGCACAGCCGGGTGCGGATGTCGTCGGCCCAGCGTCGCGAGCAGTTGATCGCGATCGGGCGGCAACTGTTCGCGGAGCGGGGGCTCGACGCCACCTCCGTGGAGGAGGTCGCCGCCCGGGCCAAGGTGTCCAAGCCCGTGGTGTACGAACACTTCGGCGGCAAGGAAGGGCTGTACGCGGTCGTCGTCGACCGCGAGGTGCGCTCCCTGCTCGACCGCATCACGACGGCGCTGACCGCGGGCCACCCGCACGAGTTGCTGGAGCAGGCGGCGCTCGCCCTGCTCGACTACATCGAGGGCGAGACCGACGGCTTCCGGGTGCTGGTGCGCGAGTCACCGGTGATGTCGGCGAGCGGCAACTTCTCCAGCGTGCTCAACGACATCGCGCACCAGGTTGAGCACATCCTCGGCGCGGAGTTCAAGACCCGCGGCTACGACCCGAAGCTCGCTGAGCTGTACGCGCAGGCGCTGGTGGGAATGGTCGCGCTGACCGGCCGGTGGTGGCTGGAGGTGCGCAAGCCACGCAAGGAGACGGTGGCCGCCCACCTGGTGAACCTGGCCTGGAACGGCCTGTCCCACCTCGAGGCGAAGCCGACGCTCGTGACCCGCCGGCGCTAGTCCTCAGACGCGTTCGCGGGGGTGCTGCACGTCGCGGTCGTCGTGGTGCTCGTCGTGCGGGCGGTCCGGCCCGACCTTCAGGTACAGGCTCGCCGTCAGCACCACCAGGCCGACGACCATCGTGACGATCACCGCGGCCATGTTGAAGCCGAGCAGGTTCAGGTCGGTGCGCAGGAACGCCAGCTCGAACATCGCGATGAGCACCAGGATCTGGCCCACCCAGAAGTTGCCCAGGTGGTCGATGTTGCGGCCGAGCGCCGTCAGCGCGAGCACGACGATGCCGAACACCAGGAACATCCCGGCCCCGAACGGGTTGAACTGCATCCCCAGCACCGTGGGCAGATCCTCCCGGGCGAACAGCTCGTGCCCGCTGGTCTCGATGAGGCCGTAGATGCCCAGGACCACCAGGAACACCCCGGACAGGCCGGCAAGCGCCCGGTACAGCGGGCGCAGGTGGTGGTTGACCGGGATGTGTGCCAGGTACATAAGGCTGATTCTTGCGCACCCGCGGCGGGCGCGCGCCGCGGGGGCGCAAAACACCCCGCGGCGCAATCACTCGGCGGCCAGCAGCCAGGCCTCCTCGGCGGCTTCCCGCTCGCGCCGCACGTCCTGCAGTTCCTGGTCCAGCGCGGCCACCTTCTCGTAGTCGGTGGCGTGCTCGGCGAGCCGTTCGTGCAGGTCGTCCTCGCGCCGGGTGAGCCGCTCGACGAGCCGTTCCAGCCGGGCGAGTTCCTTCTGAACGGCCCGGGAATCGGCGCGCGCGGTCCGCGCGGCCGGCGCGGCGTCGACGTCCGCGGGCGCCAACAGCGACAGGTACTCGTCGACGCCGCCGGGCAGGTCGCGCAGCCGACCGTCGCCGAACATGCCGATCATCCGGTCGCAGACCCGCTCCAGCAGGTACCGGTCGTGGCTCGCCACCACCAGCGTGCCGGGCCAGGCGTCGAGCAGGTCCTCCAGCGCGGCCAGCGTGTCGGTGTCCAGGTCGTTGGTGGGCTCGTCGAGCAGCAGCACGTTCGGCTCGGCGGCGAGCAGCCGCAGCAGTTGCAGCCGGCGCCGCTCGCCGCCGGACAGATCGCCCACGACCGTCCACAGTCGACGGTCGGTGAAGCCGAACTCCTCGGCCAGCTGCGCCGCGGAGATCTCCCGCTTGCCGAGGGTGACCCGCCGCGCCACCTCCTCGACGGCTTCGAGGACCCGCACGTCGAGCGGCAGTTCGCCGAGTTCCTGGGACAGGAACCCGGTGCGGACCGTCGAGCCGACCCGCACGCGCCCCTCGGTCGGCCGCTGGTCGCCGGCGAGCACGCGCAGCAGCGTCGACTTGCCGCTGCCGTTCGCGCCGAGCAGCCCGACCCGGTCGCCCGGGCCGACCAGCCAGTCCACTGTGGACAGAACGGCCCGGTCGCCGAACCGCACGGTGACGCCGGACAGCTCGTACACCTGCTTGCCCAGCCGCGCCGAGGACAGCGAGCGCAGCGACACCGTGTCGCGTGGCGGCGGCTCGTCGGCGATCAACGCGTTGGCGGCGTCGATGCGGAACTTCGGCTTGCTGGTGCGGGCCGGCGGGCCGCGCCGCAGCCACGCGATCTCCTTGCGCAGCAGGTTCTGCCGGCGCGCCTCGACGGTGGCGGCGACCCGCTCGCGCTCGGCCCGGGCCAGCACCCAGGCCGCGTAGCCGCCCTCGTACGACCGCACTGCGCCGGCGGAGCCGGCAGAGCCGCCGCCGACCTCCCACGTCGTGGTGCAGACGGCGTCGAGGAACCAGCGGTCGTGCGTCACCACGACGAGCGCGCCCCGGCGGCGCGCGAGGTGGTCGGCCAGCCAGCGCACGCCGGCGAGGTCCAGGTGGTTGGTCGGTTCGTCGAGAACGAGGACGTCCGACGCGCGCACCAGCAGCGCCGCGAGCGCGACCCGGCGCCGCTCGCCGCCGGACATCGGGCCGACCGCGGAGTCCAGTCCGAGGCGGTGCAGGCCCAGGCCGTCCAGGACCGTGCGGACGGCGGCGTCGCCGGCCCACTCGTGCTCGGCGGCGAACCGGGCCGGTTGCCACGCGTCGCCGACCACCACCTGGCGCACCGTCGCCTGCGCCGGCAGGTCCAGCGCCTGCGGCAGGGTGGCCACGCGCAGGTCGCGCCGGTGGGTGACGCGGCCCTCGTCGGGGTTGTCCTCGCCGGCGATCAGCCGCAGCAACGTCGTCTTGCCGGCGCCGTTGAGGCCGACCACGCCGACCCGGTCGGCCTCGTCGAGGCCGAGCGAGACGGCGTCGAGCAGCACCGCGTTCGGATACGCCTTGGACACCCGGTCCAGGTTGACGACGTTCGCCATCAGACGACTCGAGCCCCCGGCACCGGCCCGGTGACCGCGCAGGCGAGCCGGCACACGCCGGCCGCCTCCAGCTCCGCGGCGATCGCGGCGGCGTGCCGGGCGTCGGCGGCCAGGAACACGCACGTCGGCCCGGACCCGGAGACGATGCCGGCCAGCGCGTCGGCGTCCTCGCCGGCGGCCAGCGTCGCGGCGAGGTCCGGGCGCAGCGCGAGCGCGGCGGCCTGCATGTCGTTGGCGAGCGTGGCGGCGAGCACCTCCGGGTCGCGCTGGCGCAGCGCGGCGAGCAGCGTGTCCGGCTCGCCGGCGACGGCGTCGGCGAGTCCGGCCGCGCGCCGGCGGTCGACCTCCCGGTAGACCTCGGGCGTGCTGAGGCCGTCGTCGGCTATGGCGAGCACCCAGTGCCAGGTGTGGTTCGGCGCCAGCACCGGCGAGACCCGCTCGCCCCGGCCCGTGCCCAGCGCGGTGCCGCCGAGCACGAGGAACGGCACGTCGGAGCCCACCTCGGCGGCCAGTTCGGCCAGGTGGTCGCGGGCCAGCCCGGTGTTCCACAGCGCGTCGCAGGCCACCAGCGCGGCGGCCGCGTCGGCGCTGCCGCCGGCCAGGCCGCCGGCGATCGGGATGTGCTTGCGCAGGTGGATGCGGGCGTGCGCGGGCCGGCCGGTGTGCACGGCAAGCAGCCGGGCCGCCCGCAGCACCAGGTTGGACTCGTCGAGCGACAGCGACCCGGCGCCCTCACCCTCCATGGTCAGCGTGAGCGTGTCGCCGGGGCGGGCGGTCACCTCGTCGAACAGGCTCACCGCGTGGTAGACGGTGGCGAGCTCGTGGTAGCCGTCGGGCCGCAGGTCGCCGACCTGCAGGTGCAGGTTGATCTTCGCCGGGACGCGGACCCGCACCGGCGCCGCCCGGCCCAGGCGGGGGCGCTCGATCTCAGCTTCGTCCCACGGCTCGGTCACGGCCGCACCTCGCTCCGCACGGCGTAGCCGTCAAGATCGCGGCGATCTTGCACTTGTGGTGGGTGACAAAGCGCCCTCAAGGCCCGCGAATTCTGGCACCACAACTGCAAGGTCGGCGCGATCGCCGCGGCGGTCGGTGTCACCGCCGAGCCAGACCGCCACCGTCGCATCACGGCTGCACCCTACCCGGCCTGGTCTATCGCAGCCTGTGCGATGGCGGCGAACTGCTCGATCGTCAGCGCCTCGCCCCGCAGGCCGGGGTCGACGCCGGCGGCGGTCAACACCGCGGCGGCCCGGTCCGCGCCGCCGACCCATCCCGACAGCGCCGCACGCAGGGTCTTGCGCCGCTGGGCGAACGCCGCATCGATGACGGCGAACGCCTCCTCCCGGGAGCCCGGCGGCGGATCGTGGCGGGTGAACCGCACCAGCCCACTGTCCACATTGGGCACCGGCCAGAACACGGCCGGTGGCACCCGGCCGGCCGGGCGGGCCCGCGCGTACCAGGCGAGCTTCGCGGTCGGGATGCCGTAGCTCTTCCCACCGGGCTCGGCGGTGAGCCGGTCGGCGACCTCCTTCTGCACCATCACCAGCCCGCCGGTGAGCGACGGCAACTCGGCCAGCAGGTGCAGCACCACCGGCACCGCCACGTTGTACGGCAGGTTGGCCACCAGCGCGGTCGGGGCGGGTGCCGGCAGGTCGGCCGCGGCGAGCCGGGTGGCGTCTCCACTGTGGACGGTCAACCGGTCGGCCAGCGCCGGTGCCCGGTCGGCCACCGTCTGCGGCAGCGCCGCGGCGAGGACGGGGTCGATCTCGACGGCGTGCACGTGCGCGGCCGCGGGCAGCAGGGCCAGCGTCAGCGAGCCGAGACCGGGGCCCACCTCGAGCACGACGTCGCCGGGCGCGAGTTCGGCGGCACGCACGATGCGGCGCACCGTGTTCGGGTCGTGGACGAAGTTCTGCCCCAGCGTCTCGGTCGGTCGCACGCCGAGGCCGGCGGCCAGCGCGCGGATCTCGGCCGGCCCGAGCAGGCCGGTCACCACGGGCCGAAGACGCGCTCGCCGGTGGCGGAGATGGCCGCGCACAGCTCGTCGACGTCCGCGCCGGTGGCCGCGGCCAGCGCCCGCACCGTGAGCGGAATCAGGTACGGCGCGTTCGGCCGCCCCCGGTACGGCATCGGGGTCAGGAACGGGGCATCGGTCTCGACGAGCAGCTGCTCCGGCGGGGTCACCCCGGCGGCGACCCGCAGCGGCGCCGCGCTCTTGAACGACACGGTGCCGGCGAAACTGAGCACGAAGCCGCGCCGCACGCACTCCGCCGCGAACTCGCCGTCGCCGGAGAAGCAGTGCATGACGACGGTGTCCGGCGCGCCTGCCTCGTCCAGCACCCGCAGGATGTCGGCGTGCGCGTCGCGGTCGTGGACGACCAGCGCCTTGCCGTGCCGCTTGGCGATCTCGATGTGCCCGCGGAAGCTCTCCTCCTGCGCCTTGCGGCCGTCCGGGCCGGTGCGGAACGTGTCCAGGCCGGTCTCCCCGACGCCGCGCACCCGCGGATCGGCGGCCAGCGCGTCGATCTCGGCCAGCGCCGCGTCCACATCGGACAGTCGGGGCGCCTCGTTCGGGTGCACCGCCACCGTCGCGACGACGGCCGCGTGCTCGCGCGCCACGGCCAGCCCCCACCGCGACGACGGCACGTCGACGCCGACCTGCACCAGCCGGTCGACGCCGGCCGCCCGGGCGGACGCGATCGCGTCGGCGACGGTCGCCGGCCCGCCCTGCGCGGCGCGGGACTCCTCGAGCACCATGTCGAGGTGGGTGTGGCTGTCCAGCACCGCGACGGCCAGCGGTTCGGGGGCCGGCGGGAACTCGCCCTGCCAGTGACTCTTCCTGCTCATCGCCACCAAGGATCACACAGCCCGGTCGGCCTCATGCACCTCGGCGTCGGTCAGCGGACGGGCGCCGGAGACGAACTCGTCCAGGTCGGCCCCGTGCAGCACCGTCGCGTCGGTGCGTCCGGCGAGGCGGGCCAGCGGCAGTGCGCCGGGCGGCCGCCGGGCCGCCAGCACCAGGTTGCCGAAGCGCCGCCCGCGCAGCAGACCCACGTCGGCCAGCACGCACACGTCGGGGAACGCCGTGCGCGTGGTGGCCACCTGCCGGCGGGAGAACGCCAGCGGCGGCAGGTCGGTGACGTTGACGACGTAGGTGCCGCCCGGCGCGAGCGCCTCGGCGACGGCGGCCGCGAACTCGGCCGTCGCGACGCTGCCGACCATCCGGCCACCCTCGTACACGTCGGCCACCACCAGGTCGTACCCGCCGGGCACGGCCGACTCGACCGCGCTTCGCGCGTCGCCGATCCGGACCTCGATGCCGGCGCCCGCCGGCAGCGGCAGTTCGCGCTCGACCGCGGCGGCGAGCGCACCGTCGCGTTCGATCACCACCTGCGGCGAGCCGGACCGCACGGCGGCGATATAGCGCGGCAGCGTGTAGGCGCCGCCGCCGAGATGCAATGCGCGCAGCGGCCGGCCGGCGGGCGCCGCCGCGTCGACGACCGCCGCCACGCACTGCATGTAGCCGAACTCGAGGTGCTCCGGGTCCGCGAGGTCCACATAGGACTGTGCGACCCCGTCGATGGTCAGCAGCCACGCGCCGGGGCGCCGCCAGTCCTCGGCGAGGTGGGCCTCCCCGAAGTCGATGGGAAACACCTCAGCCGCCGAGGCGACGCAGTTCTTCCTCCACAATGGACTCGTCGAGCTTCTTGAACACGGGCTTGGGCGCGGCCAGTTCGCGTCCGGGCTCGATCGGCACCGACAGCCACTTCGCGCCCACGGCGTAGTCGCCGGTGAGGATCGGGTAGCCGGGCCCACCGTCCAGATCGGACACTTCCCGGATCTCCGGCATCGGGGCGTGCACCTCCTTGCCGCCGAGCAGCTCGTGCACCTTCTGCGCGGAGTGCGGCAGGAACGGCGTCAGCATGGTGTTGCAGTCGCTGACGGCCTGCAGCGTCACGTGCAGCACGGTGCCCTGCCGGTCCCTGTCGTCCTTGAGCTTCCACGGCGCCTGATCGGAGACGTACTTGTTCACCTCGCCGACGATGCGCATCGCCTCGGTGATCGCCGCCTTCTGCCGGTGCCGCTCGATCAGCCCGCCCACCGTCGCGAAGCCGCCCCGCACGGTGGCGAGCAGCGCCTCGTCGGCGGCGGTGAGCGGACCGGCCGGCGGGATGGCGCCGAAGTTCTTGTGCGCCATCGACACCGCGCGGTTGACCAGGTTGCCCCAGCCGGCCACCAGTTCGTCGTTGTTGCGGCGGCGGAACTCGGCCCAGGTGAAGTCGGTGTCGTTGGACTCCGGGCCGGCGACGGCGATGAAGTAGCGCAGCGCGTCGGCGTCGTAGCGGGACAGGAAGTCGCGCACGTAGATGACCACCGAGCGGGAGCTCGAGAACTTCTTGCCCTCCATGGTCAGGAACTCGCTGGACACCACCTCGGTCGGCAGCGCCAGCTTGCCCAGCACACCCGGCTCGCCGCCCCTGGACCCCTCGCCGTTGTAGGCGAGCAGTTCGGCCGGCCAGATCTGGGCGTGGAAGGTGATGTTGTCCTTGCCCATGAAGTAATAGGCGCGCGACACCTCGGGCGTCCACCAGCTCTTCCATGCGTCGGGGTCGCCGGTGCGGCGGGCCCACTCCACCGACGCCGACAGGTACCCGATCACCGCGTCGAACCAGACGTAGAGGCGCTTGTTCGGGTTGTCCTCCCACCCTTCCAGCGGCACCGGGATGCCCCAGTCGATGTCGCGGGTCATCGCCCGCGGCTTGAGGTCGTCGAGCAGGTTCAGCGAGAACCGCAGCACGTTGGGGCGCCAGTCGGTGCGGCTGCGCAGCCACTCCCCCAGCGCGTCGGCCAGCGCCGGCAGGTCGAGGAAGAAGTGCTCGGTCTCCACGAACTTCGGGGTCTCGCCGTTGATGCGGCTGCGCGGGTTGATCAGGTCGATCGGGTCGAGCTGGTTGCCGCAGTTGTCGCACTGGTCGCCGCGGGCGCCGTCGTACCCGCAGATGGGGCAGGTGCCCTCGATGTAGCGGTCGGGCAGGGTGCGCCCGGTCGACGGCGAGATGGCGCCCTGCGTCACCTTGGCGATCAGGTACCCGTTGCGGTGCACGGTGCGGAACAGCTCCTGCGCGACGGCCGCGTGGTTGCGCGTGGTCGTCCGGGTGAACAGGTCGTAGGACAGGCCGAGGGCGTGCAGGTCTTCGACGATCATGCGGTTGTACCGGTCGGCCAGCTCGCGCGGGGTGACGCCTTCCTTCTCCGCCTGCACGAGGATGGGCGTGCCGTGCTCGTCGGTGCCGGAGACCATGAGCACGTCGTGACCGGCCATGCGCATGTACCGGCTGAAGACGTCGGACGGGACCCCGAAGCCGGACACATGACCGATGTGGCGCGGGCCGTTGGCGTAGGGCCAGGCAACCGCGGCGAGGACGTGACTCATGGGTGACAAGCGTAGTGAACCGCCAGTTCGGCCGACACGCGGATAAACCGGCTACATATAACGGACATTTGTAGTGGAATGGGCTGATGACCGAGCGAATCCTGGGCCGCACCTCGCGCAACGAGGTGCGAGCTCACCAGCCTCGGCCTGAGTTGATCTCATGACCGGGCGGATACGAACATCATCGGGCCGGGTTGATGTTCATAGCCTCCCGATCGGGAGATCAACACGGCAGTTCGAGCCGGTCGGGGTGCTGGACTGTCAACGCTGCGCCCTGCGGAGCGAGGTGCGGCCGTGACCGGGGAGACACCGCACTGGTTGGGCGAGCTCGAGCCGGATGCTGAGCCGGTCCGGGACCTGCCGCTGTGGCCCGCACCGACACCGGAGCAACCGTCCTGGGAAGCGCCGACGGAGTCGTGGACCGCCGCTGTGGACGAGGACAGGGCGCCGGCGCACCGGAAGCACGACGAGAGTGCCGATCGCGGCCGGGACCGGGACGGCCGGGACCCGGACGGCCGGGACCGGGACGGTCGGGACCGGGACGACTCCGGCTTCGGTGCGCTCGGGCTGGTCACCATCACCGGTCGGCGCCCGATGCGGCCGCCGGCCGCGCCGGTGCGGCCGGCCCGCCGCCCCCGCGAGGCCTCCGCGTCCGGGCTCGTCGCGCTGCTGCTGCTCGCCCTGCTGTCGGCGTT
>Ga0111539_10000419_pt1 | contig 53156 bp, 86 predicted proteins | sample RhiMethybrSRZTD1_FD_79667 | JGI IMG/M metagenome (GOLD analysis project Ga0111539, IMG submission 79667) | Populus rhizosphere microbial communities from Tennessee, USA - Rhizosphere MetaG P. TD hybrid SRZTD1 (version 2) (version 2) | ecosystem: Host-associated > Plants > Roots > Rhizosphere >... | reverse complement strand
TTGAGCCTGGGGGACTCAAGTCTCCTGGGGTGTCCTAGGAGGCTGGGATACGTCGGTGGCCGGTGGTGCTAATTGACACGGGGGGAGGGGGTGGTAGAGAATAGGAGGATGAGTGGAGTGGCATACATCCCCTATCCCGATGATCCCTGGAACGAGATCGTCCCGGGCCTGTTCCAGGGCGGCCAGGTCACCACGCAGTATTGGACCGACGGATCCATGGTGCGGGTCGGCAGGGAATTCGACGCCGTCTTCTCCTTCTATTGGGGCCGCGGGGACGCTGTGACTCGGGCGTGCGGTCCCGACGTCGGGGTGACGCACTTCCATTTCCCGATCCCTGACGGCGACCTGACCGATGAGGAGCTGGCCGCTGTGGTCCGGTACGCCGCGAATGTCGCAGCGCTAGTCGAAGCGGGCATGAAGGTCCTGGTGCGCTGCCAGGCGGGGTACAACCAGTCGGGGCTTGTGGTGGCGTTCGCCCTGATGAAACTGGGGTACGACATGCCCGGTGCGGTCGAGCTGATCCGTGCGAAACGGTCCCCGTACGCCTTGCACAACAAGACGTTCCTGCAGTACATCCGGGAAGCTGCGGGGGAGGCGTCATGAGCCGGGGTCAGATGGGGATCCTGCAGCCCAAGGAGTGGGAGCTGTACGGCGTAGCCCGCGCGATCGTGGCGAACCCGACGCGGGTCCGGATCGCTCCCAGCGGCCGGAGCATGATGCAGGTGGCCCGGACCAGGCGCAGGTTGCACGGCGGCGGATTCGAGGGCCGGGTGGAGGAGTACCGGTGTGACCGGAAGCTGAAGATCATGGAGGCCCGCGGCCACGTGGTGAAGAGTGACGGGCGGTGGTGGCTCACCCCCGACGGTGAGGCATGGTTCGACGGCTTCCGGGAGAAGCTGCCAGTTGACGTACGGATGAAGGAGGAAGAGTGACCGAGCCTAGTTTCCGGGTGTACCCCTACGGTGACGAGAACCCGCAGGAGGATCTGGCCGACGCGCGGGAGGTGCAGGAGCATCTGCTGGACAACATCGCGTTCCTGATGGCGCAGGAGCTTAGCGGCCATCTGCTGGTCCCACACGACTGCCAGCCCGGGTGCTATTCCCGCGCGGCCGTCGACATCATCATGAACCGGATGCCGGAGAGCCAGGTCCGGTTCCTGGCCATGGAGATGCTGGTCACCCTGTGCGCCAGTCGGATGAAGGACGCGACGCAGGAGGATGCAGGTGACTGAGCCGATGACTCCGCAACGGGGCTACCAGTTGTGCGTGGAATGGTTGACGCGGGACGTGGCGTTCGTGCGGGAGAAGTTGAACGAGGGCGTGGACCCGATCGAGATCGCGGGGCGCCTGGCCATCGGGATCGGGGCGGATGAGCCGTCCCGGGATGCCGCCCCCGGTCTCCTCGCGGTGGCCCTGGTCCTGTTGACGACGGCGGAGGTGCTGTGATGAAGCCGGGGATCCTCCTTACTTCTCGTCGTAATGGTAAGACGGCAGCTATGGAGGCTGACATCCGTGAGCAGTTGCTTGCGGGACGTGAGGTCCTGGTGATCGGGCCGCAGGGGATGAAGCTACGCAAGCCGTCGGAGGTGCGGTCTTGGATTCCCAGGAGATGACGCAACTGCGTGCCATGGTGCTACTGGCGGTGCAACCGATCCGATTGGCCCTCCAGTTCGGGGCCACCTTTGAGGAGGTGGTGAACCGGGGGCTTGGGGTGTCGATCGACGACTGCCCGAAGGAGCAGATCCACGAGTTCAACGTCATGCTGTTCGCTCTCCTCGCCGAGGCGTACAACGAGGCCGCGGGGGCCGGTGATGGATGAGCCGGTGATGGATCTGGAGAAGGTGCTGCAGGAGCAGCGGGTCCTGGTACGCAAGATCCAGGAACTGTTGCGACTCGGGCTCACCCCACGGGATGCGGTTGCCGCAGGCATGGCGGCCGAAAACGACCTGACTGCTGAGGATTTCCAGTTCATGTACTGCACGGCCCTGGTCAACTGGGCGGCGGAACGCAACCAGCATGCGGCAGGGATGTCGTGATGGATCCTGATTTCGAGGACGCCTGGGAGTACCGGGCGCAGAATGCCGAAGACTGGGACCGGCAGGTCCGGGACCGGGAGGAAGCAGATGAGTGACGTAACCCCGACGATGCCGGGGACTCAGCATCGGCTCCGAGTATCCGAGCAGTCCCCGCGGGTCCAGCGGTTCGTCCGCAATGTGCGGATACTGCGGGAGCAGAAAGGTTGGTCCGCGCAGCGACTGGAGGAGGAGGTCCTGAAAGCGGCTCTACGCGAAGGGGTCGAAAGTACCCTGAACCGTAGCGTCATCACGAATCTGGAGAACAACCGCCGATCCACGTTGACCTTGGACGAGGCCCTACTGTTCGCGGCCACCCTCAACACCACCCTGTCTTGGCTGGCTGATTTCGCAGGCCCGGCCTGTACCCACTGCCAGGACAACCCGCCTACCGGGTATGCCTGCAAGGTGTGCCTAGCTGATCATGATGTCCGATGGAAACCGATGGAGGAGAAGAACAGTGAACAAGCATGAGCTGGTCGCCGCGGTCGCAGCCACCACGGCCCTGCCGTACGCCACGGTGGAGGAGGTCCTGAACGAGACCATGGAGGAGATCGCATCGTGCGTGGGGACCGGGGAGCCGGTGAAGCTGCGGCTCTTCGGGGTCTTCGTCGCCCAGCCCCAGGCCGCCCGGACCGGTCGCAACCCGCGTACCGGCGAGGCGGTCCACATCCCGGCCACGACGGTGGTGCGGTTCCGGCCGTCGCAGAACTTGAAGAACCTGGTGGCCGACAGTGCCGTGGATCACGGTCAGGGCTGACCGCTCCTGGGACCCCCGGGACACCGGTACCTGCGCGGACTGCGGCCATGCGCCCTTCCTGCATCCATGCGGTGACCACCTTACGTCGTCCCGCAGGTGGCAGGTCAGGATCGGCTGGCGGCTCATTTTTCTCATCAGATGCAGATGTAGGGAGGCGACGTGATACCGAAGAAGCCGGGTGAGCAGTGTGCCCATGCCCGGGACATCCTCGCGGCCGAGGACAATGCCGGGTTCATGAACGGCGAGCTGACCCAGATACTGGTGGACATCGTGATGAGGGAGGCGGGTAAGCGTGACGTGGTCTAAGGTCCCCGGTTACGAGGCGGCGATGGATGCCGCCAAAGACCTGGTGACACACAGCTATGACGGCTGGTGGGAGGATCAGGTTGCCGAGATGGCCGTGGATGCCGCGATCCCGATCATCATCGAGGCGCTGGCCAGGGCTGCGGAGAACGAGCCCTTCGCGGCTCCCATGTACTGGCAGACTCATCAGAAGTTCGCTGTTGCCGAGTGGCTGCGGTCCCACCTGGTCACCGGGGGGACTGCTGATGAGTGACGCAGAGGGCCGGATCACGCTTCTGACGCTGGCCATAGTCCTGCTGGTCCGGTTGCACCATGAGGTGCACGGGACTCCCGGCGGCCCGCATCTCTGCACGGATCCTGAGTGTCTAGAGGCATTGAAGGTGATCAACGGTGAGCAATGATCCAGAATTCCCGGAGATCGCGTATCAGGGGATCGAGCAGGACATCGCGGCCACGGCCAGGGTCCTGGAGAGCCATCGGGCGAAGTGGGAGGATCTGGCCCATAAGGCATGGAGGCAGCGGGACGTAGCCGTTAATCAGTGGCTGGAGGGCGAGCAGAAGCTGGGCCGAGCCATGGCCAGGATCGAGGCGCTGCGGGCCGAGGCGCTGGACCTGGCGGAGATGGTCCACAGCTACGCAGGGCACAGTTACCCGGAGGACATCCGCCGGTGCCGGGCTGACGTGTGCTGGCAGGCACTGGAGGTGATCGGGACCGATGAGTAGCGATGCACCAGATGGCCCCGTTCATGTCCGTCTCGTCTTTCACCCGTCCCGATTGACACCAATGGTGGAAATGTGGTGGGAGGGCACGGATTGTGACGGCGCTCCCTATTTTCCCTACATGAACATGAATCCCTTCGACGCCGAGATCAACTGGGCTCAGGTGACAGACCACCCATATGAGAGGCTGAGGAAAGATGGGTCGTGAGGAGCTGATCGCCCACGCCCTGCGGCTGGAGGACAAGGAACTGGAGGCCCGCAAGGACCTGTGGATCCTGTCCACCACCCAGAACGGGGACGAGTACCTACTAATCGTGGAAGCCGTGTCGGGTCCCGGCGCCGTGGGGGTCGCCGGTGTCTGGGACCTGCTGCCGGACATGTACTCCACCGAGCTGACCCTCCACGGTCCCCACGCCCGCGACTCCTGGCCCGACAAGTACTGGTACCGGTGGTTGTCCGAGGCCGACGTGGCGGAGATGGAGGCCGAGCTTGGAGGATGAGCAGGTCGTGGGGATGGCCGCCGCCGTGACGAAACTGTATGTCCTGGCGGTCCTCTACGATGCCGAGGAGAAGATACACGGTCACATCCGTCAGGTGTTCGCCGACGTCCGGCGTACCTACGTCAACGATCTCAGTGGCCCCACCCCGTACCAGCTCCTGATCAAGATGGAACAGGCGTTCCAAAAGGAGCGACAGAACTAGGCACACCCCCCTCCGGATGATAGTATTTGATCTGGAGGTAACGCATGAAACAGCAGCCAGTGGACCCTGTGCCCGACCAGGAGAAGGTGCGCAAAGGCACCGACCTGGTGAAGGGGGGCTGGCTGGGCACATTGCGCAAAACCACCGGAATCAGTCGCAACTATCTGGCCGGTCTCCTCGGATCCCACGGAGCACAAGTGGGTCGCTGGGAGACCGGCCAGGTGCAGTGGGTGCACTTCCGGACCGCGGTCAAGGTCGCCGAACTGCACGAAGGGTTCACCATCGTCGACGACTGGTTGCAGTCGGAACAGATGGTCTGGGGCGACATCGTCCCGTTGCGGATCGCGGCGTCCCGGCTCGGCATGTCCACCCCGTTCCTGCGGATACGTCTCTCCGACCGCGGGATAGCGCCGATCGAGCTGGGCACCTTCGGCGAATGGATCACCCGGAACGAGGCCGCCGCATGCCGGAGGTGATCGGGCGCGACTGCCACACCTGCGGCAAACCTCTTAACGCGACCATGGCCGCCCTGGGCATGCTGAACCATCCCAATTGCGACCCAGTGCCCCAGGACATCGAACTGATGCCTCCGCCGCCGACGGTGCCGCCGCTCGAAGGGCCCATCACCCCCCTCGACCCCAAGATCGGAGCGGTGCCGGAACCCGCGATGGCGTCGGCCATCAAGTCCGAGTTCACCACGATGCTTCTCTGGTCCGAGCACAACGCGCCCCGCAGCCGCCAGGTCAACATCGGCCCGTCGGAGCTGGGCGTGGACTGCGACCGGCGACTCGCGTACCGGGTGATGGGGTTGACCCGCGACGACCTGGGGCACGACATGACGGACCCGTGGCCCGGGTTCGTGGGGTCGGCGATCCATTCCCGGGTCGAGGACGCGGTGAAGGCGTACCAGTCGGCTCATCCGCACGCCCCGCGGTGGTCGATCGAGGAGTGGGTGCAGGCGGATCCGAACATCCGGGGCCGGGCGGACTTCAACCGGGACGACGTCCTGGTGGACCTGAAGTCCGCGGGCAAGGACGTGATGGACAAGGTCCGCAAGCAGGGGCCGCCGCTGAAGTACCGGGTGCAGCAGATGATCTACGCCAAGGGCCTGCGGGACAAGGGCAAGATGATCCGCTACATCTGCCTGGCCTTCGTGCCCCGGTCGGGGTGGCTGCGGGACATGTACGTCTGGGCGGAGTCGTACGATGAGGCCCTGGCCCAGCAGTACATCGCCCGGCCGTACCAGCTGGCCGCGGATCTACGCAACATGGACATCCTGAACAACCCGAACAAATGGAACCAGGTTCCCGCGAGTCCCAGTTACGAGTGCACCTACTGCCCCATGTACGACAAGTATCTACCGGCGGAGCTGGGCGCCACAGACAAGGGCTGCCCCGGATACCAGCCGGGCGGAAGGAAGAAGGAGAAGGAATGACGAGTCCCTGGACCCCAGTGAACACTCAGGGCTCCCAGAGCCCCGAGGACTACTTCGATCCGATGAAACAGCAGGGACACCTGCTGCTCCTGCGGATCCACGCCGAGGCCAAGGGGGTGGTGACCAAACACTGCCCCGACGGCTGGCAGCGTAGGCCGGGCAAGGAGCCCATGCTCAACAACGCGCTGCAGGTCTCCGTCGTCGACCTCAACTGGCAGAATCAGGATGGCAGCCTGGGCAAGATCTATCCGGAGGCCATGATCCACACGGGCACCCTGATCGGCGCCCTGAAGCGGTCCGTCGGCGAAACCAAGCTGCTCATGTGGCGACAGAAGCCGACCCCGGTCGACGCCTACGGCAACCCGGACAAGACGAACCCGTACGACATCATCGACATGTCCGCGAACCCGGCCGCCAATGCCGCGGCCAACAACTTCCTCACCGCCCACCCGGAGTTCATGCAGATCCCGGCCCCGGCCCCCTACCAGGCCCCGGCCACCCCACCGGCGCCGCAGTATCCGCCGCAACAGGGCTACGGTTACCCGCCCCAGCAGTATCCGCCAGCCCAGCCGGGCTACGGGGCGCCCCCGCCCCAGCAGCAGGGGTGGCAGAGCCCCCAGGCGTACCCACCGGCCCAACCTCAGGGCTACCCGCCCCAGGCACCACCGCAGCAGTGGCAGCCACCGGCCCCGCCGCCGCAGCAGCCGTCGCCCTGGAACACGGCCACGCCGCCGCCCGGGTACTACCAGCAGCAGGGTCCACCCCCGCCGCCCCCGCAGCAGCCGGGATCGTTCTACGAGGCGGCGGCACAGTCGGCACCCCCGCAGGGTCCGCCGGTGAACCACCACGGCCAGCCGCAGTCACAGTACCCGCCGTACTGATCCTGACCAGCACGAAGGCCACCTGGCGACAAGTGCCGGGTGGCCTTCGTATGGGAGGAAGTGCGAGAAGAAGTGGTTTCAGCGTACCGCGGGGGTCGCGCTGGCGCCAGGGATCGCGGGGGGCTAAGGTGGTGTAACCGCCCGAGATGGAAGTTTGGGCCCGGGGTTTTTGCCGAACCACCGGACCCATGAAGTCCTTCTCCCTGTTGTAAGAAGACAGAGAGGACTCTGAATGAGACTAGAACATCAAGTCATGTCGCACAAATCGATCGTGACGGGGCGGCCCCGGTGAAAACCCACCCGGAAGTTCGCGCAGCCGCTTTGGCCTGGTACGCAGCCGGATTCTGCGTGATCCCGCCGAAGCAGGATGGCACAAAGGCCCCTCTGGCCGAATGGAAGGCGTACCAGTCCGAACGTCCCAGTAGTGCCCAGATGTCCGAATGGTACGACCGCTACACCCAGTCCGGTGTCGGCGTCCTCTGCGGCCAGATATCCGGGAACCTGGAGATGCTGGAGCTGGAGGGCCGGGTCGCCAACGACTCCGGGTTCATGCAGGACATCGAGATGAACCTGCAGGACCTGGGCCTGCTGGAACTGTGGGAGTCCCTGCTCGACGGCTACTCCGAGTGGACCCCGTCCGGCGGCCTGCACCTGCTGTACCGCATCGCCGACCATCCGGTCCCCGGCAACACGAAGATCGCCTCCCGGCCCAAGGACCCCGCGCACTACACCGGCAAGGACCGCGAGGTGATCGCCAGGTCCCCGCGGGCTGTCATCATGGAGACCCTGATCGAGACCCGCGGCGAAGGCGGATATGTCGTTGTCGCCCCGTCCCAGGGATCCGTGCACCCGACCGGCAACCCATGGACCCGGGGCCATCTCTCCGAGTACGGCCAGGTCCCGACGATCACCTGGGAGCAGCGGGAAGCTCTCGTCGCCGCACTGGGTGCCTTCGACGTACCGAGACCGCGGGAGAGCGCCCCCATCCCGGCCCCCAAGCCACAAGTTCCCATGGTAGGTTCGGCGCTGCGGGTCGGCGACGACTACAACATCCGAGCCCGCTGGACCGACATCATCGGCGCCCACGGCTGGGAGGTCAGTCACCAGGTGGGCCAGGAGGTCTTCTGGGTCCGTCCCGGCAAGGACCGGCGAGACGGCCACTCGGCCTCCACGAACGCCGACGGCAACGACCGGCTCTACGTCTGGTCCTCGGCCACCGTGTTCCCCACCGAGGAGCCCATCAGCAAGTTCGCGGCCTTCACGGAGCTGGAATACAACGGGGACTACCGGGCCTCGACCAAGGCCCTGGCCGCTCAGGGGTACGGCGAGCCGATGCCGATGCGGCGGCAGGAGTTCGGCAACTTCGTGCCGACGTTTTCCGGCCACGAACCCGATGAGCCGGTCGCCGAGGTGAAGGCCGCCTTCGATGCCGGGACCCAGGGGACCACGGCGCCACCACGGCGCCGGGGATACTGTCAGACTTCGGTGGGCAACGCGGAACGTATGGCCGACATGTTCGGCAGGGACTTCCGGTTCGTGCCCGTGAAAGGCGATCCGCACTGGATGGCCTGGGACGGTGCCAGGTGGCGCGAGGATCACGGGGAAGGCCGCGTCAATGACGCCAACGTCCAGATGACCTATGCGATCAAGGACGAGGCCGATCAGTTGCTGGCGGCCCAGCCGGAAGGCGACGACCTGAAGGCTGCGAAGTCCCTGTACAAGTGGTTCCAGACGTCCCAGATGAACGGGGTCATGAACGGTACCTTGTCCCAGTTCGCCAAGCGAACCGACATGATCGCCACCCCGGAGCAGTTCGACCAGACCCTGGGTTACCTGAACCTGCCCAACGGGATCTTCGACCTGAAGACCATGGAGCTGGGCCCCCATCAGCGGTCGATGATGTTCACCAACATGTTCGGTACGCATTACGACCCCGACGCCCAGGCGCCCAAGTTCCGGGAATTCATGGAGACCGTGGTCCCGGACCCGCAGATGCGCAGGTTCCTGCAGCGGGCCGTCGGCTACAGCTTGACCGGCAAGCCAAACCAGCGGGCCATGATGATCCTGTGGGGATTGAAGCGTACCGGCAAGTCCCAGTTCATCGAGCTGATGCAGGCCCTGTTCGGGGACTACGGGTACACCGCGATGGCGGGGACGTTCCACAAGGTGGACAAGCGCGGCGACGCGGCCACCCCGGGGCAGCACAGCCTCAAGGGCAAGAGGTTCGTCTCGATCTCGGAGACCGACGAGGACGCCGTGCTCGACGAGACCGCGCTGAAGAGGTTCACCGGCACCGACTCGGTGTCCACGCGGGCCTTGTACCGCAAGGACGAGAACTGGAAGCCCCAGTGTGTCGTCTGGATCGTCACCAACAACAAGCCGATGTTGTCGCCGGACGATACGGCCGTCTGGGACCGGGTGAAGCTGGCTCACTTCCCGACCCAGTTCTCGGCCAAGGGCGGCGAAGGCACCTTGAAGGAGGTGCCCGACTATGCGGCCCTGCTCTTCGCGGAGGAGGCGCCGGGGATCCTGAACTGGGCCCTGGAAGGCTTGAAGGAGTTCCAGGAGCTGGGCGGCCTGGCCGAGCCGGAGCAGGTGGCCGAGAGTGCGGAAGCTTACCGCCGCGAGGTGGATCCGGTGTCGCAGTTCTGGGATGAGAACTTGGAGCTGGGTACGCTGGGCGAGGATTCCGAGTCCAAGATCGACGCCAAGATCCTGTATCGGGCCTACAACCACTGGTGCGATGAGAACAAGATCAAATCCGTTGTCGGTCCCCGCCGGTTCCAGGCCCGGTTGCGAAGTCGGCTCGGGCTGGCAGCACTGCCGCGCAGTAACAGCGTGACCTGGGTGCCGGGATGGAAGTGGACCGGTAGTAACTGGTTGATAGGAGCGATGGGTGGAGGAACCTCATGATCCTCAGTGACAACTCGATCCGGTGGCACCTGGAAACCGGCTCGCTGCAGGTGGACCCGACGCCGCCGGACCAGGCGTTCCAACCAGCCTCCCTGGAGCTGCGGCTCGCCGAGACCAGGGTCCTATCATCCGAAGGGGGCGCTCTCCCCAGCTTCCAGCTCGGGCACACCCTGGAGACGGTAACCATCCCGGATCATCTGGTGGCCCAGGTCAACGGGAAATCTTCCTGGGCACGGCTGGGACTCCTTGTGCACACGACAGCCGGGTTCGTGGACCCCGGCTTCTCCGGCCAGATCACCCTGGAGCTGAAGAACCTGGGACCGAACCGACTCACCCTGGATGCCGGGATCCCCATCTGCCAGCTGGTGTTTCAGTGGGTGCAGGGTGTGGTCCTGCGCCCCTACGGGCACCCGGAACTGGGCAGCCACTACCAGCACCAGACCGGCACCACACGCAGCTACCTGGAGAAGCCATGATCGAATGGGTCCGCAGCAGCTTCTGCGAAGCCACCGCCTGCGTGGAAGTCAGCTTCCAGCGTGAAGCGGTCTGGGTCCGCAGCAGCGAACGGGGACAAGGATCAGTGATCCTGGCCCGGCCGGAGTGGGACGCCTTCATCGCGGGGGTCAAGAACGGGGAGTTCGATCCTCCCGGGCCACGTGAATGACCCCGGTGACCCCGGTCCCCTCGACGATCGCCCACGTCACGCCAGGTGTCCAGGCGTTCAGGGCTTTCTGAAGGTGCATTGCCGGGTCCATGGCGTAAGTACGATCCAGTAGCGGCACGAACAGCGTCACCTGGTCCCCCGGACGCACCGTCAGGAACGGCTCCGGCATCAGGGCGGCTAGCTCGGGATCAAAAGCGGAGTGATCGGACGGCATAGGTCTGCTCCGGGTGTGGCAGCTCCTCGACGCGGCTCATCAGCCACAAGGAACCGCACTGCAGGCACTTCAGGTAGCTGGACGCCAGTGGCAGGCCCGGCACGGAGAACAGGGTGTAGTTGCCGTACACGCACAACTGGTCATGCAGGAGCTTGCGGGCTTCCTCCAGGGTGTACCGCGGCTCATTCGTCTCGACAGCTTCGGTCACAAACGTGACTCTAGCACAGAAAAACCCCACCAGGTGCAGACGGACCCTGGTGGGGCTGGTACTAGTACTTGAACACGTATATTTCGACGTCCTGGAACTCAGGGCACGGCACCGCAATGCACGGCTTACCCGGCGAACGCTTCCCTCGTGCCACCAGGCGCATATGCCGCCGTTCCCTGCGTCGCTGCGCGGCCAGCATTCGAGGTGAATAGGGCTGTACCGACCACCACTGGAACGGTCCGTCGGTGACCTCCGGTACCGCGTGACGCTGCTGCGCCTTCAGTCCTGAGTTCAGTCGCCGCTGGTAGCTGGTGATCCGCACTTCTACTCCTACTTGAACATCAGGATCTCGCTGTGCGGGGTCAGGTACCGGTTCGGACTCGTCGACTGCACGTAGACGATGTAGTCCTCGTTGGTGTCCGGCTTCACGGTGACCGTGGCGTTCTCCTTGATGCCGAGCATCGTACGGATGCCGGGACCCATGTAGAGCATGCGGTCCTTCTTGTGCCAGATCGCGATCTCTTTCTGCGGGTCGATCCGCGGGTTGCGGTGGATCCCCTGGACGACAGGGTAGTAGACGCTACCCGCCCGGTAGAGCCCGTTGTTCACCGAACGGACGTAAGGCGCGATCTCGATGTGCCCCTTGTCGTTCTTGACCGCGTCCGTCGGGATCACCGGGATCATCTGGTAGGTCTTCGGATTCACCGGCGCCAGCTTCGCGGCGGCCACCGTCGCCGCGTTCACCGTGGCCGAGCCGCCGAACAGGTTCGTCGTGGACCGGGCGCCGGTGGTGGCCCGGGTCGCCATGAAGGTCTGCGTGGACGAAGCCATCGCGACCCCAACCTCCTCCACGCCGCGGGCCGACGTGGCGTCCCAGGTCATCACGTTGCCTGGCGGGAACCCGAACGCCTTGGCGCTGGCGACGCCCTGGAAGTCGGGGACCAGGGCCCCCAGAGTCCAGTTGTCCGGTAGTCCCGCGATCTTCCGGTTCAGTACGTCCGCGCGATAGTGGCTCTTGTTCTCCACGCCGTCAGTGAGGTTGTACAACAGGAAGCTGTGGTCGCCATGGATCTGAGTGACTTGCTGCATTTCCGCGATCGCGATCAGCGTCGCGTCGATCAGGGCCGTCATGCCGTGGGGATTGACCCTATACAGGCTGGCGATCGACGGTACCCGGAGCGCGTCCATGTCCCAGATCAGGCACTTCGTGACCGTGTCGAAGCTGTAGATCGTGATCCGGGTTTCCTGGTCGAACTGCTTGGACTGGGCAGCCAGGTCACGGATGAGCCGGTCGGCCACCTCGATAACGGCTTTCTCCAGGCCCCTCATGGAACCACTGGAGTCCAGCTCGATAATGACGTGGTTGATCTTGTTCTCGGAGCTCTTGTTCATTGATCATCTCGCTTCTCGTACGGAACCAGACACCAGGACACGATAACATACAAAGATCCCACCAGGTACGGTCGAACCCTGGTGGGATGGAGCGGGGCGGGGCTAGTTGTACAGCAGCGGGGCCTTGATGTTCAGGGGCTTGTCGGACTGCTGGTACAGACCGTTCCAGGTGATCTTCGTGTCGTCGGTCGTGAAGAAGAAGATGCCGTCCTCGTTCGGACCGAACGAGCCGTCGTCACCCGGCGCCTCGCCGAGGGCGTAGCAGTCGGAGGAGTTCCAGTTGCAGATGCGCACCCCGGCGTCGGAGGGCGCCATCTGGCTCTGGTTGCTCGACACTTTGCCCTTGGCCGTGTAGTAGCCGATGAACTCGCCGGTCCACGACAGCAGGTAGACGTAGGTAATCCGGTTGGGGTCGTTGTCCCGGTCCTTCTTCTTCTGAAGGTTGCGGCATTCCGTGCTCTCATTCTTCTCGCCGCACAGGATCACCGTCGCCTGCTTGTTTGCCCGAGCCTCGTCCCCCTTCGTCCGCTTGGTGGAGTTACAGGACTCCGCAGTCAGGAGCAGGAACGCCAGGATCCCGGCGATCGGGACCACCAGGTACTTCTTCTTCACTTCGCTGCCGCCTCACAGATCGAATCGTCGATGGTCAGGGGAAGTTTGTCCGACACCCAGTCGCGGGTGAGGATCTTCCCGGTCTCTGCGTTGTAGTCCGCCACGGCAGCGAAGCAGATCTGCAGCGCCCCGTCCGCGTTGGTGCCCAGGATCCGGTCGTTGGGGTGCTGCTTCGCGGCGGCCGTAGCCACCTGGACGTTGCGGACATTACGCTCCACCGCCGCGTACATCTCCTGCATCCGCTCCTGCGCCTGGGTGCGGTTGCGGACGCTGTTGTTCTGGATCACCGTGTCCCCAGCACCCTTCACCGGCGACATAGCCACCTTGACGGCGTAGATACCCCAGCCCAGCAGGGCCACGCCGAGCACGGCACCCAGGATGGTGCCGCCGACTTTCAGGAACTCCTTCACTACTCCTCCTTCTCCCTCAATGCAGCATCGCTGCCACCAGCAACCCGGCACACACGGCCACCGTCACCGCCACCAAGGTAACCTGCAGTGTCCAGCGGTCCTGAGCTGCGCGGAACTCCTCGGTCTTGGGGCAGCTGCAGTCCTCCCAGTCGTGCCCGTTGACACACTTCATCGCATCCTCCTGTTACGTGGTGACGGCCGGATTCGAACCGGCGTCTCGGAGTGTGAGCCCGAAGCTCCCCCTGGGTCCTAGGCCGCTGGACGACATCACCTTGTTGCGTGGACCCGGCGGGATTCGAACCCGCACCCTCCGGCGCTCTTTCCCGGGAACCGGCCGGGCGTACGTTTCCCACGGTTCCGCTTAAGCTACGGGCCCTGGGCTCCGAGACAGGGATTCGAACCCCGATTCCCGAGGTAACAACTCGGTGTCCTGCCGTTGGACGATCTCGGAACGGGTAACGCTGGCGGCTGTTTCGTGACCTATTCGAGGGCGCCCCGGGATCTCCCCGGGTACCATGGCCGCCAGCGTTACGTCTTACTCCGTGGGCCGGGGAACCTCGGCCCACGCCTCGGGATTACCCAGTTCCTTGAGTCGCTGTTCCTCATCGAGGATCATGTTCCTGGTCCCTTCTTCATGCTCCTGTAGTTTGCACGGCGCAGGTGTGGCCCCCGGGGCGTAATGGTCCCCAGGGTTCTTCTCCGACGACACGCAAGCTGCTCGACCAGCCTGCGGCACCACCGCGTGTCTCAGCACCCAGCGGTGGGCTGCCATCCTTTCACGTCGATCCCGGGAGCCTTCATTCTCCCGGCCGACCATGTTGACGCCGTTCGTGGGTGCCGGGACCGCGACCCCCGGTGACCGCACGCTCTTGGTAGAGATACGGCTACACCCTCCGCCAGGTTCTCCGGTGCCCTCCGGGCTGCTGGCACAGCTCCTTGAGTAACCCGTGGCACGGTTACCTTCTGCTGCTTTTGCGTGGGGATGGTGGGATTGGAAACCACGTGGGCCCCCGGTGCACCGGGATACCCTGTTCCGGCGGTGTTAAGTAGTGCACTAGATGATTCCGCCGGTCACCCGTTTGGCCGCTTCGGGTACATCCCCCTATTTGATTATGACTCAGGCCCCCAGTGGGATCGTCAGTAGCGAACTAGTCCGCCTTGGGCAGCGGGATCTCGGGGGCCTTGACGTCGGCCACCGTCGCTTTGGGTGCCAGCTCGATCAGGTCGGCCTTGCGGGTCGGGGTGCCCTCGATGAGCAGCCAGTCCACCAGGTTGTCCCACGTCATCTCGTGAACGGAACCGATGCGCCGCCAGCCGTTCTTGATGCCCCTGGTGTTCTTGACGAGGACGAAAGTGATCGGCTCGTCGATGCCGCCGTAGGACTCCTTGGTGCACATCAGCACCGTGCCGTCCGCGTAGTCGTCGGTGCCGTATTCGTCGAGCATCACCCGGATCTCCCGCTTCTCCTGTTCCTGGCGCTCCCTGGTCATTTCGCTCCGGACCTCGCTGAGGCGGGAGCTGTTGACTAGCATTGCCATTTGTCCTCTTCTCGTTGGACTTTCCTCATGTTGCGTGGACTACCCTGGACTCGAACCAGGAACCTCGGCCTACGCCCACCCGGCGCTAGTCGACGCTCGCCTCCGGGCTTTGAGACCGTGCTCTATCCGTTGAGCTAGTAGCCCAGGGCTACTCAAAGACAGCCCTGATGATCGAACGTACCGCCAGGGCCGACAGGACTGCCCAGAACACGGGCCAGAATATGTCCCAGAAACCCGTCACAGGTCGAATTCGCCCTTGGTGGCGCCGTCGAGGAACGCGTTCCACTCGTCCCGAGTGAAAAACAGGATGGGGCCGCCCGGGTCCTTGGAGTCGCGCACCCCGATGAGCCCAGCCTCCAGTTCCTTCACTTCGACGCAGGCACCGGCGGTGCCGCTCTTGCTCGCCTTGGTCCACTTACCGATCTCCATGATTTCTCCTTTCAGGTCGTGACCCTGCCAGGATTCGAACCTGGACTGACCGGAACTTGAATCCAGTGCCTCTACCCATTGGGCTACAGGGTCTCGCGTGACTCCAGGATTTCGAAACCTGGACCTGGTTCCGCTCCACTTGGGAGTTGGGTCCCCGTGCTGCCTTACACCACGTCACTACATGGGGCTCATGACTTCCCATGCCCGCACAGGGCCGCGTATCCCTGTACTATTCCGCCAGCCCATAGCTGGAACGGAGTTGTGCCCCGTGTGGGATTCGAACCCACATCTCGTCCGTCGACCGCTCTGCCAATTGAGCTATCGGGGCTTGGCCAGGGGCCCGGACTAGCCTGCCGGACCCCTGAAATTGTGTTTAAGCGACTCGGATTCGAACCGAGATCTACAGCTTGATAGGCTGTTGGGCTGCCATTGCCCAATCACTTGGTTTCCCACTCACGCCACCGGCGTTTAAAGCCTCAGGTCAGTTCTTACGGATGCTGAGATGCCACTTCTCCACAGGGCCATGTGGCGGCCCCGGGGGGATTCGAACCCCCGACTGCGGTTCCCTTGCCTGCTGCTATTTGATGTGGCGATCTGGGACTGTTAATGATCTTGGAGCGATAGCTTCAGTTTGAACGCGTCCATCCCTGGACCACTGAGGCTAAGCTTCAACATCATCTTGTGCTCACCCGGGTTACCCGGGAGTCTAGGAGCCGAACACGAGGTTCAGCAGGGTGTTGCCGATCGAGACGTTGGTGACCTCGAATGAGTTCGCGGTCTCCCGGGCGCGCTTCACCGCCATCAGCAGCCCGTCCACCCGTCCCAGGATGTCACGCTTGCGGGCAGGCGACATGGCGCCCGACAGCTTCGTCGTCGTCCAGGTGCCCTCGAACACGTCGACCGGCTTCGCCACCACCTGGGCCGGATGCTTGTCGGTGGGCTGCACGACCGTGATGTACTCGGTGTCCTTGCGCTGACGCGCCGTGGCGTACGGTGCCGCCCGGAAGATCTGAGCCGACTGGTCCCAGGTCCACTCCTCCGCCAGATCCAGGGTCGGGATCTTCGACACGAAGGTCCGGATGTCGACCAGCTTCTTCTCCACCCACAGCAGCGTGGCCACCGGGACGTCCTTGACGGTCACCCCCAGGAACTCGATGTCGGCCTTGGCGCCCTGGTTCGCGGTGTCCTTGGTGGCGACGTGATCGAACAGCTTCTCCAGTGCCGCCTGGACGTCCGTGATCAGCGTGTTCGCGTTCGACAGGACCCTCTTCGACTCCGGCGGGAGCTGGAAGCCGTCCTCGTTGGCGGGCTGATACGTCTTGGTGAGCCCCAGGAACTGGTCGTTCTTCTGGATCTCGTGGTACGCCTTGGTGAACGCGGTCTCGGCGTTCGCCTTGACAGTGCTCTCGACGGCGATGACCTGATGAAGCTTGCCCATGTCCTTCTCTCTCAGCTTGATGTCGCCCGGTCTAACCCGCCAATCACCGGGCCTCCCGGAAGGGCCACACGCCCCTTCGGTTCCCCTTGCCACCGCCCCCGGCGGCATCGTGCGGTCACCGGGGTTCGAACCCGGAACTCCTGTTTGGAAGACAGGTGTGTTGCCATTAACACTACGACCACTTGTGGCACAAATGTCCCGGTCCTGAACCGGTATAGCTTGCCCTCTCCAGTTGCGCCTCGTTTGTAGGCCCCCGGGTCCGGGAGCCCATGATCCCGTCAGGCCCCGGGAGCCTGGAAACACAACTGGGGGGAATTAACCAGGGCGCCCCAGCCGTCGGATACGTAGGAATCGAACCTACCAGTGTCCTGGTCCCAAACCAGGCGGCCCGCCTTGGGCCCTGTATCCGTGGAGACCGTCGATCACTGTGACCGGCAGTCCCATGCTTCCGTAGCCCGGGTCGTCCGCTTTCGTTGCCCTCGCTCCGTCTTGCACACCCAGAACACTACCTACGCCCTCCCCCCGTGTCAAATGCGTATTCAAGATTTTTTGGGGCTGGCGTACATAACAGGTCATGAAGTAATATTCGGACACATGGCACTAAGTCTGGCCCAAAGGTTCGCATTACTCCCGCCTCACCTGCGGGAGGCATGGATCGACGAGCAGGAACCCTGGGTCCTGAAAGAGATCGCCCGCGGCGAATGGTGGTGGCTGGCCCGCCCGGAACAGGTCCCCCCGCCGGGCGCATGGCTGCTGGCCCTGGCCCTGTGCGGCCGGGGATGGGGCAAGAGCCGGGCCGGTGCCGAGTGGCTGGTGGAACGTACCCAGCTCTACCCGAAGGATCGCCATGGTGCCCCGACCGAATACCTCGTGGTGGCCGAGACTCTGTCGGATGCCCGGGCCATCTGCATGGAGGGACCGGCAGGGATCCTGCGGGTCCTCGACCGTCGGGGCATCGCCCACCGGTACAAGCAGTCCCCGAAGCCGATGGTGATCTTCCCCAACGGTTGCAAGATCCACTGCGAGGGCGCCGACGACGAGGACGTGGGCCGCGGCTACAACCTGGCAGGCGCCTGGCTGGACGAAATAGTAAAATGGCCCAGAGCATACCAAAGTTGGTTCGAAGGGATTCTACCGGCATTACGGGCAGACCTGGAAACCGACCACCCGCGGGTCTTCGCCACCACGACCCCGAAGCCGTCCAGGCTGCTCAAGGGCTGGATGGAGTCCACCGACGGCACGGTCCACGTGATCCGGGGGTCGACGTTCGACAACGCGGAGAACCTGTCCCCGCAGATGCTCAAGATCCTGCTCGCCAAATACGAAGGCACCGACCTCGGGCGCCAGGAGCTGTACGGAGACGTCCTGGAACTGATGCAGGGGGCCCTGTTCAAGCTCGGGGACCTGGAGAAGTACAAAGTCACCGAGATCCCGGAAGGCGAGATCGTCTCGGCGATCTACGTCGGGATCGACCCGTCCCTGGCTGACGATGTCGGCGAGGAGGAGTCGACCTCGCGCCGGGCTGGCCGGTCCCGAGATGCCCATGACGAGATGGGTGTGGTCGTGGTGGCCCGGTGCCGTTCGACACACATGTACGTCCTGGCCGACGAGACGATCAAGGCCGCGGGCAAAGAGGCTGCGATGCACGCCTGGCGCGTCATGATCAAATGGAACGCGGACCTGCTGGTCTGCGAGGACAACCTGGGCAAGAAGTGGATGATGGACGTCTTCCGGGACGCCTGGTCCGAACTGATCCAGCTCGGCGAGGCTCCGGCGAACACGACCGCACCGATCGTCGGCGTGGACGCGAAACTGGGCAAGAAGACTCGGGCCGAACCGGTGGCCATGCGGTCCCAGCAGGGCAAGCTGCACCTGGTGGAGCCGGTCCAGACGATCGACACCGTCGGCCCGCTGACCTTGTTGAAGGATCAACTGACCACGTTCACCTCGTGGGACGGCAAGGAATCGCCGGACCGGCTCGACGCCATGGTCCACGCCTGCCGCCAGCACATGATCAACGAGCGGGATCGGGGGAAGATCATCGATCCCAGCGAGGTGGATAAGCAGCGTGAGAGCCGCTGGGACGACGGGCTCGGGCACGGGTTCAATTTCGGGTGGTAGGCATTGCGACAAGTGCCCGTTTTTCCGCTAATCTGTACCTGTGCCAGATCTTGTAACCATCGTGCTCCTGGCTTTCAGTGTCGCGGTCGCCATGGGCGCCAACGCCCGGGTGGCCCGGATCATCGCCGAAGACGACATCACCCAATTCTGGCGCACCTGGGCCAGCCGCAAGTACGGCACCCGGCACTGGCTTGTCCGCTGGGGGACCTGCCCCTGGTGCTGCGGATTCTGGACATCACTGTTGGTGGTGACCCCGGTGGCCTGGTTCCCGGTGGTCGGTATGCGCCTGTGGTGGCTGTTCCCCCTCGCGGTCCTGGCTGTGGCCCATGCCGGGGGGCGCCTTAATCATCACCACGGAAGCATCTGATGCGGGTGAGGGCTGAATAAATGGGTCGCAAGAAGGAACCGGTCGCGCTACGGGGTCTCATCGCCTCCGCCATGAGCGCATCCTTCGCTGAGCCTCTGTGGAACAAGTACCTGTCCACCGACGAAGCCTGGATGACGGAGATCTGGCGCCTCTATGACGTGGTGCCCGAATTCTCCCGGGCCGCGAACTGGGTCGGCAGCGCCTGCAGCCGGGTGCGCGTCTACGTGGCCGAGGTCGACGACGCGGGACAGGTGCAGCAGGAGGTCAAGGAGAAGTCGATTGCAGGCTTGGCCTACAGCCTGTTCGGGGGACCCGAGCGCCAAGCCGACCTGTTGCGCCTCATGGGCGTCAACCTCATGGTGTCGGGCGAGTTCTGGGTCCTCGGCTTCAATGCCGAAGAGTCCGACAAATGGTACGCAGTATCGCGTAACGAGCTGAAGCGGATCGAGACCGCGGTCGCCACCAACGCCACTGAGGTCCTGTCCACCACGGAAGACAACCCGGAGGTCTACGAGTTCTTCGACGGGCGGCGCACCTACCGCCTGGAGGAAGGGCGCGACATCCTCTACCGCTGCTGGACCCCGCACCCCTACCGGACCCACTGTTCGGACTCGCCGGGCCGGTCCCTGCAGATGGTCCTGGTGGAACTGGAGATCCTGACCCAGTACATCCTGGCCCAGGCCCGCAGCCGCCTGGCTTCCGCCGGGGTCTGGATCTGGCCCACCGGCGTGGACTACCCAACGAAGGACACCGACCCGGTCAACGGCGAATCCTTGATGAAGCGGATGCTCGACGCGGGCGAGAAGAACATGAAGGCGTTCGGGTCGGCATCCCAGGTGCTGCCCATGATCGTGGAAATGCCGGAAAAAGTCTTCGACAAGATCAAGCCCCCGATCACCTTCGGCTCCGAACTGTCCAAAGAAGCCATGGACCTGCGCAAGGAGCTGCGTGAGCGCCTGGCGGCCGGGATGGACATCGCCCCCGAGATCGTCACCGGCATGGGCGAGGCCACCGGGTGGAACATGTTCTCGATGACCGCGGACACGGTGGAGAACGTGGTGCGCCCGATCATGGCGCGCATCTGCAACGCCGCGACCCAGGTGTACCTGAAGCCCGCCCTGACCTCCCGCAACAAGAACCCGAAGAAGTACAAGTACTGGTTCGACCTGTCGGGCCTGACCATCCGGCCCCAGCGGCTGCAGGAGACCATGAAGCTGCGGGAGCTGGGTGTCGTCGGCGACGACCAGGTCCTGATCGCCGCGGACCTGCCCCCGTCGGCCGCCATCAGCCAGAAGGAGCGGGAACGGGACCTGGCCACGAAGCTTCTGCTGTCCGACAGCAACCTGATCCTGATCCCGAAGCTGCGCGAGATCGCCGGTCTGACCTCGATCACCGACATCGTGCCCGACGGCCAGATGCCGGGACAGGACCAGCAGCCGGGGATCGCTGGCCGGGCACCGTCGCCGCCGCCACCGGAACGCACCCTGAAGCCGCCGACCGGCCCCAGTGCCACCCCCGACGAGTCCACCCGTCCCGGCAACCCGCAGGGCAACCCGTCACCGGTGACCGCGGCGATGACGTCCCCGCAGGAGCTGGCCCTGATCGTGGCCGCGGACGCCGCCTGCCGCCAGGCCCTGGAGCGGGCCGGTAAGGCCCTGCTGCGCAGGCCCGGCGGGGGCCAGTTCGCCAAGGTGTCCCACGACGAGGTGTACCTGCACCTGCGTCCCGACAACGCCGACCATGCCAGGGCCCTGCTGGCCAGCGGCTGGCAGTACCTGGATCCCCTGATGGAGAACCTGGGACGCCGCGGCGACGTGGGGCTCCTGCGCGACACCCTGTCCGCGTACTGCGTGGACCGGATGCTCGGTGAAGACGGTGCCCGGCCCCACCAGGTCCGGGTCATGCGGGGCTGGCTGGCCAATGCGGGGCTGCTGTGACCGAGCCGATCCCACCCGAGGATGTGACCCAGCCACCGGAACCGGTGGTCGATGAGACGCTGACGCCCCTGGAGGCTGCGTTCTATGCCCTGGTCCTGGCTGCGATCACTGCGTGGCTGGCTGCGGTCTCCGCGAAGATCCTCACCCCGTGGCGCCGGTTCCGGCAGGCACCGGACGTTTCCGCCCTCTGGTCGACGGTGCCCCTGTGGGACAGGGAAGTGAAGAAGCTGGTCGCGTGGCTCGACGGTAACGCGGCCCCGCACGGCTGGGACCGTTTCGACAGTGAGCACCCCGATGTCGACCTGCCGGTCTATCCGTCGACCGACGCCTTCGTCGTGGGCCACCTGGCCCAGGTGGCCAACTACCTGGTACGCATCCCGGAAGAGACGTACCAGCAGATCATCGCCGAGGTGATCGACGGCCACAACGAGGGGGAGAACCTGGAAGAGATCGCCGCCCGGATCGAGAACGTCCTCACCGTCACCGGCAGCGAGAACTGGCCCGCCAGGGCCCGGGTCATCTCGGTCACCGAGGTCAACGGTGCTGCGAACGTCGGTTGGATGGCAGCCGCGATCCAGACCGAGCAGATCCTGGGGCACCCTCTGCTCAAGGAGTGGCTGGCGGCTGGCGACACCCGGGTCCGTGCGGAGCACAAGCAGGCCGATAAGCAGCGGCGCCCCCTGCGGGAGCCGTTCATCGTGGGCGGGTTCCCGATGCAGATGCCCGGCGACAAATCCGCCCCGCCCCATTTGGTGATAAATTGCCGATGCGCTGCGACGACCACGGAGGCGGCATGACCCTGGAATTCGATGTCAGCCGGATCCCGCCCCAACTGCGGGAATCCCTGCTGCACGGGAAGGCGGCAGCCGAGATCGGCTGGGGCTCCCATGGCGATTTCGACCGCTGTGTCGCGTTCCTGCGCCGCCACGACGTCCCCGAGCGCATGGTGAAGGGTGAGTGCAACACCCTGCACAAGGCGGCCACCGGCAAGTACCCGGGTGACCGCAACGCCCACGACGGTGACGTGGAGGAGTTCGCCGCCGAGACCCACACCGGCGCCATGATCGCCTTGATCCCGTCGGCCGACGACGCCAAGCGTCTGGCCATGGAGGGCGGGGAGCCGGTCGAGGAGTTGCATCTCACCTTGGCCTACCTGGGCGATGCGGTCGAATGGTCCACGCAGGAGCGGCTGCTGATGGCGTCCGAGGTGGCCAAGGCGCTGGGCAGCCAGGGTCCCGTACGGGCGAACGCCTTCGCTTTGGCGTACTTCAATCCCGGCGACAACGGCAAGGACACCGCGCTGGTCTACGGAATCGACGGTGCCGACGTGGACCGGGTGCACCGCACCATCCGGCACGCGGCAGGCAACACCTACGGGCCCAAGGTGCCAGACCAGCACATGCCCTTCGCTGCCCACGTGACCGCGAAGTACACCGATGATCTCGACGAACACCGCGGACTAGTGGACGGGCTCGGACCTGTAACCTTTGACACGGTGCGCCTCGCGTTCGGCGGGGACCACTACGACATTCCGCTGCGGGGAGCCGAGGACCTAGGTGCCCTGGTCGCCTCCATGGGCACCTACTCGCCGGTCACCTGGCGCGGCCCCCTCGCGCCCATCGGCAAGCCCACCGGCGACCGGCGCATCTTCCCCCCCGACACCCTGACGTACCAGTCGTTCCCGGCGCCACTGCGGTGGCAGGAGAAAGGCATGCCGGGACACGAGTCGGCCGTCACGGTCGCAGCCATCACCAACGCCCATGAGGGCGAATGGCAGGGCAAGCCCGCGATCGTCGGCGAAGGCTACTTCCTGAACCCGGACGTCATCCCCGAAGTCACCAAGGCGATCCATCTTGTCGAGAACGGTGTCGCGGGTCCCAGCGTAGACCTGGATTCGTTCACTGGCACCGCGGTCGAGTTCGGCGGCAAGACGATGCTGGCGGTCACTGAGGGCCGGATCCGGGGAGCCACCCTGGTCTCGATCCCCGCGTTCGCGGATCTGCGGCTGGAACTGCAGTATCCCGAGGCTGTGGATGAGGCTGTGGAGGACGATGCCGGGACGCTGTACATCCCGGAAGGGCTGCCCGTGGCTGAAGGCGACCTGGTGGATGCCCTGGTGGCCGCGGCATCGCAGGCCCTGGAGGACGGGGGCCGGTCCCAGGCGATCCCTTTTGTTGTCGAGATCCCTGAAGGTGAGTTCGCTTCGGTCAACTCCGCCGGTTGGAAGGGTGCCCCGGTGGCGCCCCGGGATGCCGAGTTCGATGCCGATGAGGCGGTGTCCCGGATCGAACTGTATGCAGGCATCGGTGGCGATTCGCCGGATGAGTCCAAGATGCGCAAGATGTTCCTCTGGATCGACCCAGAAGGGGCACCGCTGGACCGGGCCGGATACCGGCTGCCGTGGGGCGACATCATCGACGGCAAGCCCTACCTGATCTACCACGCGATCTACGCCGCCGCGGCCCTGCTGGAAGGCGGGCACGGCGGGTTGCCCAACATCCCCGACCCGGACAAGGCCCGGCTGCGGTCGGTCATCTCGGACATCTACGCCAAGCTGGCCGTCGAGTTCGGCGATCCGAACATCCAGGCCAGCTGGGACCGGGCAGCAGAGAAGGCACAGAAGGCAACAAAGGCGGACATCATGGATACCGAAACCTTCGCGGTGCGGACCTCGGGCTGGTCCTCGCTGCCCACATCGGATGCACCCTGGGACGAGGGGCGCGCCCGTGCCGCACTGGACGCCTGGGCCGGGGACGACATGTCCAAGTATGCCCGCGGCTTCCTGTGGTACAACGCGGCCAACCGGGAGAACAAGACGGCCTACAAGTTCCCCATCGCGATGCCCGTCAACGGGAAGCTCACCGTCTTCCGGGCCGCGGTCACCGCGGCCAAGGGACGCCTCAACCAGGCCGACATCCCGGCATCGGACAAGGCTTCGATCCGGCGGATCCTGGACGGCCTCTACACCTCGCAGGCGGGCCTCGTCGCGTCCGGCTACGACGGGATCCACCCGCCGAAAGCGGCTTTCGCCCAGCGGCGCCTGGCCCGCAAGACGAAGATGACCGTGGTGCCCCGCGACGGATACAACGAGGTCTACGGCCACCTGGCCGACTGGGACACCTGTCACATGGGTCTGCAGATCGGCAGGCCGGACATCTGCATGAAGCCCCCGCGGTCCCGGCGGGGGTACCGGGACTTCCACGTGTGCACGCAGCTCACCGCTGAAGGGGAACTGGTGGAGGTAGGCAAGCTGACCATCGACGCCTACCACGGGTCCACCCGGCGGGGGATCACCGCGGCCCAGGTCCGGGCCCACTACGAGCACACCGGTACCGAGGCCGCGGTGGGCCGGGTGTATGAGGACGAGTTCGGTCCGGTGTTCTTCGGCGTCCAGGTCCCCGACAACGATCCGGCGCTGGCTCAGAAGATCCGCCGCACCCCGGCATCAGGTCACTGGCACCCGATCGACGGGCACCTGGAACTTGTGGCAGCATTGGGTGTGAATCGTCCCGCGTACCCGATTGTCGCGTCGGCGACCGGGGAACCGGTCGACATGGAGCTGGGACCTGTCGGGCCGATCGTCTGGTTCGAGGAGGAGATGCAGATGGGCCTGATCGCCGGGGTGACATTCAGTCCCGAGGAGCTGGCCGCCCAGGAGGCCGAGGAGTCGCAGGACTGCGGCTGCAGTGGCGAGGACTCGGGGCGGGAGCAGCGCATCGCCCGGCTGTCGGGATATGAGCCGCTGCCGACCCACGAGGAACTACGAGCGCGCCAGGTACGCCTGGGCGCCCACCTGATCTAGGAGGAATGGGATATGTGTGGACCGGGGTGCGGCGGGAAGGCCGCCGATCCTGCGCCGATGACGGCTCTGGGGCGGCGTGAGACGCCCGGCGACGACACCGTGTACCGGGTGTTCTACTTCAACGGCACCCATGAGGACGTGGTGGGCCTGGACGCCGCCCGGCAGCGGGTCATGAACCCGGCGTCGCGGGCCGACGACACCGACCGGGACGGGAATGTGGGGGGCACGTACCGACCGGCTCCATGATCCGACAGTGCACGGGCCCCCGGGATCACGGATTCTGGGGGCTTTTGCCTGCCAGGAGTGCGGTGACTTCGGACTTGCGGAAGCGCCGGTGGCCGCCCGGGGTACGGATACTGCTGATGCGGCCCGCCGCTGCCCACCGGGTCACCGTCTTCGGGTCGACCCGAAACTGCTTGGCTACTTCACCTGGCGTAAGTAGTTCGTCGTAATTGTCCACCGGAGGATCATACACCACCGGGTGTCTGATTGTATGGGGTGAAACGGGCAGAAGCTTGCGAAGCATATTTCTTGTGGTAACTTAGGCATATCAGGGGACCGGCTGGCGCCGCCGTGATCATCTTTCAGCGGACAGGCTGACGCCGCGCAGTCCAAGCGATGTTTCCCCTGGAGCTTTCCGTGATCTTCAAGACCCCTGACAGCGATCTGTCGCTGTTCACGGTCGCCGCGCTTACCGCCATGTCGAGCCAGGCGACCACCGAATACAACACACTCGTAGCCTCCCTCAAGGCCGATTCGAGCCTGGGCACCGACCAGATGGCCGACGACCTGGACGCCCTGAAGGGCTTCGTGGATGCGGCTGCCGCCGAGATCCGCAGCCGTGGCGTCACCAACGACCGGCTCGCCAGCCACGCGGTCCTGGCCACCCCTGTCGAGACGATCGAGACCATCGAGCCGGTCGTCGAGAAGCCGGAAGAGTTCTCGGCTCCCACGATCGCCGAACTCGCCCCGCATGTCCCGGTCCTCGAAGGTGAGATCGTCACCGGCGAGAAGACGGTCTACGGGCGCATGTTCGCCGCGGCGAACGTCGAAGGCTTCCAGGCCGACTCGGAGCTCAAGGACCTGCGGGACCTGGCCAAGGCTTTCGTCAACAAGACCAACAGCTTCGCATCCCTGGCGGCCCTCGGTGCCGGTGGTTCCGGCGAGCCGATCAGCTACCAGGTCGCCTACCTGACCCGCGACTACCCGCAGGAGTTCTCGGTCTACGACCGGGAGGAGGACGACGCCGTCCTGGCGAAGGTGATCGACGAGTTCGGCCGGTTCGGTTCCGGCGGTCTCATCGCCCAGGTGGAGAAGCGGCGCCAGGAGCTGGCCGTCACCGAGCCGCTGCGTGACGGTCTCGTGGCCGCCGCGGGCTGGTGCGCCCCGTCCGAGACGCTGTACGACACCTGCTTCCAGGGCGTCATCGACGGCCTCCTGGACGTCCCCGAGGTCCAGGCCCGCCGTGGTGGCATCCGCCACAACCAGGGTGTCGACTTCACCGGCGTCTTCGGCGGCGGCACCGGGTTCTTCAACCTCACCGAGGCCCAGGTCATCGCGGGTACCACGAAGACCTGCATCGAGATCCCGTGCCCCACGTTTATCGACGACCGTCTCGGCGTCACGGGCCTGTGCATCACCGGCAACATCCTGCAGAACCGCGGGTACCCGGAGTTCGTGGCCCTGTGGATGCGCGCCGCCATGGTCGCCTCCGCGCACCAGATCAACTCGCTGCAGATCGCGGCCATGATCGCGGACTCCACCGCAGTGGACCTCACGGCCTCCCCGGCGTTCGCATCCGACGGCTCCGTCGCCTCCCAGGTGATGGCGGCCATCGAGCTGGCGATCGTGGACATCAAGTACCGGCTGCGGATGAGCCGGGCGGCGACCCTGGAGGTCATCCTCCCGTGGTGGCTGCTGGCCCAGTTCCGCGCGGACTTCTCCCGGCGCAACGGCGGCGACTACATGGACAACATGGCGCTGACCGATTCGCAGATCGTGTCCTGGTTCACGCTGCGCGGTGCCCGCGCCCAGTGGGTCATGGACTGGCAGGACGCCTTCGCCCCGACGGACCTCGTGGGTGCGCCAGTGGAGGGCGGGCCGGGTGCGGCCACCGCGATCTCGGCGCTGCCGACCGGTGTCAAGTTCCTCGTCTACCCGGCGGGAACGTGGGTTCGGGCGGTTTCCGACGTTATCACCCTTTCGGCGGTATATGACAGCGTGAAGCTGGCCACCAACCAGCTGACCCAGCTGTTCACAGAGACCGGTTGGAAGATGATGCGGATGTGCCCGCTGAGCCGGGTTTACACCGTTCCGATCTGCCCGTCCGGTAACACCGGCGCCCAGCGTGAGGTCACCTGCGCAGTCGTGTAAGGCATCGGGGGGCCCCGGAAACGGGGTCCCCCTTCACCCTGAAGAGGAATGAACAGGAGTACCCATGGCAGTCGCAAATTCGGGTGAAGGCACCAAGTCCCGCGCCGCGGTGTGGAGTGGAGCCATCGGCAACGTCGTCGTCGAGAACCACCCGATCTCCCTCACCGCCATCAGCTTCAACGGTGGCGCCGCCGGTGGCACGTTCCGCGTCTTCGACAACGCCACCACGAACGCAGGCAACGTTCTGTACGCCGCGACCCTGGTCGCCGGTCAGATCGACACCGTGCTGTTCCCGGTCCCGCTGAAGGCCCGCAACGGGGTCACCATCAACGCTTCCGCCGCCCTGGGCGTCGGCTCGATCCACGCCTACTAGGAGTCACGGTGGCTATCAACGTCAAGAGCTACACCGGTGGTCTCACCGCGGCGACCGTCATCGAGGACCACCCGATCACCCTGCACGGATTCACCGTCAACGCCAGCAACACCGGCGGCGCGTCCACGATCACGATCTGGAACAACGCATCCGCGGCGTCCGGCACGATCCTGTGGCAGAAGACGATCCCGACCCAGACCGCGGCCAACACGCAGACCTACAACTTCCCGGTCAGCGTCAAGGCGACCCTCGGTGTCACGGTCACGGTGGCGACCACGGCCGTAGGCGACATCAGCTTCTGGCTGAGCTAGGAGTAACCCGTGACTGTCTCCATGGCGAATGCCCGCGTCAGGGTTGAACGCCCTGGTCCCGGGTACGAGCTGCAGCCGTACGGGTTGTTCACGGCCGCCAACGGCCCGCTGGATCTGCCACCGAAGGCGATCATGGGGGGCCTGGAGTTCGAGACCCCCTACTGCGGCATGCCCGGCTGCTACGCGATCAGTTGCACCCCGGGCTCCAAGGCGTCCGCCATGACCGGGAGCTGGACCACGGTCCCCGGGGACCCGTTCACGGTGCTCAAGGGCAGCCTGTGCGGCTTCAGCAACGACGCCGCCAGCGAGGCCCGCACCCGGGACTACGTGATCAACAACCTGCGGGGCGCCGAGCAGCGGATCGTGGAGAACGTCTTCTCCCGGGGGCTGTGCGGCCAGGCTCCCGGCCTGTCGACGTCGGGCGCCACGGTGGTGGCACCACTGGCGGTCAACAACATCGTGACAGCGATGGCCGTACTGGAGTCCGCATTCGGGGCGGCCTACGGGTTGCCCGGAATCTTCCACGTCCCGCTGCTGGCGATGCCCGCCATGCTCAACAACCACCAGGTCGAGTTCCGCAACGGCAAGTGGTACACGGCCTCCGGGCACGTGGTCTCGTTCGGCAACTACGCCGGGTTCTCCCCGGCCGACGCCGCCCCGGCCGCCGGGCACACCTGGATCTACCTGACCGGTCCCACCACGGTCTGGCGCAACCCGGACATCTTCCTGTCCCCGTGGGGGGAGAGCGTGGACAAGGCGACCAACCAGATCAAGCGGTACGCGGAACGCGAATACGTGGTCACCTACGAATGCGCGGCCTTCGCCACCGACACCGATCTCACCACCTGCTGCTAGGAGCACTGATGGCTATCGTATCCGCTCCGCCGGAGCGCATGACCGAGACTGCCGCCGGGCTTCTGGCTGCCGCCGCGGCCCTGGGCTACCCGGCCACCGTGGTCGCCACCACCGGTGACACCCCGCTGGGCCTGGGCTTCCAGGTCCCCGACGAGGTGGCCGACAAGTGGCATGCCGAAGGGGTCGTCTCGGTACCCGAGGCCTTCGACAAGATCGACGATCCCGAGGAGGCCAAGGCCGCCGAGGTTCCCCAGAAGCGCGGCCCCGGCCGTCCCCGCAAGCCAGTCACCGAAGGTCCGGAGGTTTAGGCCATGGCCCTGAATGAAGCCAACGTCTACTACCAGCTTCCGATCGTGCGCGTGACGAAGCTGAGCGTCTGCGGGGTACCGGAGACCACCTGCTCCTCGCTCACCGACGAATGCGTCGTCAGCATCGAGGAGACCGGCGAGTACCGGGAGCGGCAGGAGTTCTTCCCGGAGAACGGTGCCGGGGAGTTCTGCATGGAGAAGACGACCAAGCCGCTGCGCAAGTGGCTGAACCTGACGGTCATCTTCAACGACACGAACCCGAAGATGATCGGCATGGTCACCGGCGACACGGTGAAGTTCAACGACGCCCTGGTACCCGAGGCCATCGGCTACGCGGTGGACCAGGACGCCGTGTCCAACTTCGCCCTGGAGGGCTGGCTGAACCTGGGCTCCCGCTGCGGGGACGAGGGGTTCTGCTCGGAAGAGGGCGACGAGCTGTTCGGCTACGTGGCCTACCACTGGGTCAAGGAAGCCACCATCGGCGACATCACCTACGCCAACGACACGGCGACGTTCACGATCAACGCCATCGCCGTACGCAACAGCCCGTGGGGCGTGGGTCCGTACAACGTGGTCAATTCGGCTGCGGCGGCGACCCTGGGGGACCCGTTCCCGCTGTTCGACCCGGTGGTGGCCACCGAGTACAAGACCATGATCTTCACGACGATGGCACCCCCGACGGCCCAGTGCGACTGCATCAACCTGGTCCCGGCGCTGGCCTTCGCCGACACCGGCGTCCTGACGGGCACCGTCACGTTCCCCACCCTCGCGGGGAGCCTCCCGGCCGACATCGACTGGGGCGACGGTTCGCCGGTCCAGACGGTCACCTCGGGCACCACGGCATCGCACGTGTACGCGGCGCCGGGCAACAAGGTGGCCACTTTCACGCCGCGGGACACCTCGTCGGCGACCTACGTTTCCGCATCGACGCCGATCGCATAAGGAGATTGATCATGGCGGGCGGCTCTCTAACCGTGTCTGTCGCGACAAACAACATGGCCCCCGCGGTGGCCCAGCGCATCCTGTGCCAGATGTCCGCGGCCAACCGCCCCTTCCTGCGCACGGACACCGGGCGCGGTCCCGGCATCTCGTTCGTGCTCCCGGAGGAGCGGTTCCCGGCCAACATCCTGCTCAAGCGGGCTGGGACCGACCTGCTCGCCGGGTACGTTGCAGGCACCAACATCACTTTCTTCGTGGACAACGGCGCCACGATCGAGCAGAACGTGAACACGTGCCCCAGCTCCGCGGCCCAGCCGACCACGACCGGCGCCTCGTTCGTCACCAACGTGGGCGGCAACCCCCTGGCGACCACTCTCACCTACGCCAACCTGGGTGGTGCTGGCACCGTGAACATCTCCTGGGGTGACGGCACCTCGACCCTGGGCGCCGCGGAGTCGGGTTCGTCGAACCACACCTACCCGAACAACGGCTTCTACACGATCACCATCACGGACGCCACCAGCGCCACGGACACCGCGTCCACGCAGGTGCACGTCCCGTAACGAGCGGCACACCCCCGTGGCGCGGTGGGCGGCGGGGGTGTGCCACCGGCATCATCGCATCAGTCAGGAGACGTGACAATGCCCGCCGTCAATATCGTGGACAAGTATCAGGCGATCCAGTACACCGGATCCAACAGCGCGGACATCGACGCCGCCATCACCTATCTCGACGTGACCGGCGAGTCGGGCGGGGTCCTGTCGGTGGACTCGCCTCCCGGCAACCCGTGGACCGTCAACACCAACTACTGGATTCGGTTCACCCAGGGCATGATCGCCTCGATCCACAGCCCGACGGACTACGCGAACCTGTACACGCAGATCGCCACCTACGGCGACATCGCGGACCTGCCCTCCGACATCGCCTCCTTGGAGGCCGCGGTCACCGCGCTGCAGGCGATCGACGGGATCCTCGCGGTCGGGGTCCGGGAGTCGCCGCTGCTGCTGCTGAACTCGTCCACGGTTGTCGCCGTCGACGTGATCCCGGCCCTGGCCGACACCTCGTACACCCCGAACGTGCAGTTGTTCGCGTCGGCCTCGGCACTGGGGTCCCTGTCGATCACGGCCGTCTCGGTGGTGGATACGAACACGGTCAACGTGACCGTGCAGAACTCGGGCCTGATCAGCCTCGGCGGCGTGCACATCCTCGTCGCGGTCACAGCGTAAGATCCGCCGATGTGTCATGATTGACCCTTAGTACAGTATTCGGGAGGAATCGTGACAGCGATCGGCTTCACGTCGGGCGACCCGAACAAGGTCGACGTCGCCGGGGACACCATGACCGGTGACCTGATCCTGGCGGGAGCCGGTACCGATCTGACGGTCGGCGGCAATGTCACGGTCAGCGGTGTCCTCACCGACGGATACCAGGGCCTCACCGGCGACGTGTCGAAGCTGCTGTCGACGGTCCTGTCCACCGGCATCACCTCCGGCGGCATCATCACGGTCAACCCGAACAACATCTCCGTGGACATCTCGGCCACCACCGGCTTCGTCTACGACTACAACCCGCATGGCGCCGTGGCCCCGGCCAATCCGACGATCACCTATGTCACCTTCCCGGGTCAGGTCGGCGTGGTGCCGGGATCGCCGACCATCACGTTCTGGCTGATCAACTCGGCCGGGGCGCTGGTGCAGCAGACGACGCCCCCCACGTCCACGCAACTGCGCACCCACCTGTGTGTGGGGATCTCCGGGTTCCGGGGCGGCATCATCCCGAACACGACGCAACTGGCGACCATGACCTCCCAGCCGGGTACGCAGTTGTTCGACTTGTTCGCGGCGCTGGGATCTTTCAAGATCGACGGCAACGTCATCTCGCCCAACGGCGTCAACCTCTCAATCAACACCACCGGCGGTCCCGTCTTCATCGCCGGATTCGGCTACCCCGCCTACCAGGCGCCCAACGTCACCTCACTGGCGGCCCAGGTACCGGCGACGTTCCGCCGGGCGTCGGCCACCACGATCCTGGCGCCCCTGCAGACGACAGTGGACGTGGCCAACTTCGATCCCAACGGGGCCGGAGTGATCACGCCGGTCGGTGGCGGCGCCAACACGTCCACGATCACCAGAGTGTTCGCCTACGGCGCCCCGGTCGTCGCCGACCAGATCACCCTGCAGTACGGGCAGACCAGTTTCGCCAGCCTCGCGGCGGCCATCGCCGCGGTGGGCCGGGGTGGCTACATCATCAACCCGTTGCTCAGCGGTGCCGTGCTTCTGGCCTACGTATGCGCCACGCGCACCGCCGTCAACCTCTCCGACCCGACGCAGGCCGCCATCATCCCGGCGGCGAAGTTCCCGATCCCCTAGGAGGATCCATGGCCAGCAACGAAGGGCACGTGCACTGGGAAGGCGCCGACAACGAGGAGGTGACCTACCTTGGCCAGTCCCTGCAGATCACGGCCAACAACGAGGGCGATCCCGAGGGCTCCCTGCGCATCCGGCTGACCGGAAGCAACCTGACCGGTCTGTACCTGCCGAACTCGACCCTGCAGTCCCCGCAGTGGGACACGATCCCAGGCACCAGTCCGACCCTGCAGGCCCGCCAGGACGGGCACTACCCGCCGATGAACATCCGCGTACGACAGGCATAAGGTACAAGCGTGACGATCTTCTTCCCGGGCACCAGTGCCACGGTCACCGTGCAGTGGTACGAATTCTCCGGCGGCCCGCCGGTGGACGTCAGCGCCCAGACGGTCACCATCATCCGGGTCGCGGACTCCGTCACCGTCGTGGGACCCACGGCCGTGGGCATCACGCACCTGGCCACCGGTCTCTACTCGTTCGTCTGGGCGATATCGCCGACAGAGATCACCGGTGACTACGTCGTCGTCTGGAACGCCACCGACGCGGCCCTGGAAGCCGTGCAGACGTCGGAGATCGTCACGGTCGCCAACTCGTCCTCGACAACCGGTCCCTGCACCTGGGAGATCAACACCGACTGCTGCTCGGAGTTCTGGGACACGCTGACCCTTGCCGAGCAGCAGAACGCAGCCGCCTACGCCTCCCTGGCCCTGTGGGCCCGCACTGGGCGCCAGTTCGGCCTGTGCCCGATCACCGTGCGTCCCTGCGGACGCGACTGCAACGACGACGGGGTGGGCGGCTGGTACTGGAGCGGCGGCATGTGGCTGCCCTACATCGTCGACGGGACCTGGCGCAACTGCTGGTGCGGCTGCAACGGCGGGAGCTGCTGCACCTGTCGTCCGTCGTGCCAGATATACCTGCCCGGCCCGATCGGCTCCATCATCTCCGTCATCGTGGACGGCGTCGTCGTGGACCCGGCCACCTATCGCGTGGACGACGGGCGCTGGCTGGTGCGCGTAGGCACCGGTAACTGCTGGCCCGACTGCCAGGACTACGACGCGAACTCCGGTCCCGGCACCATGTTCGTCACCTACGCCCGCGGCGAACGGCCCCCGGACACCCTGCTCACCGCTGCCGGGACACTGGCCTGCGAGTACGCGAAGGCATGCCGGAACATGGACTGCCGGTTGCCGCAGTACATCACGGCCCTGTCGCGCCAGGGCGTCGACTTCGCCGCGGTGGATCCGCTGGTTCTGCTGGACCGCGGGTTCACCGGCCTGTGGGAGGTCGACGGGGTCATCCGTGACCTGAACCCTTACGGGACGACGCACCGGATGCGCCTGCTGACTCCGGACATCGACTACCCGAGGATGCAGACATGGTGACGTATCCCGACGCGAAGTTCCTGCCGGTCACGGATGCCCTGCTGACGTGCCTATGCCAGGAGGCGGCACTGAATCCGAAGCCCCCGGCAGCATGCTGCTACCGGCCCTACCTGAACGGGGCGCCGCTGCTGGGAACCAACAAGGACGAGTGCTGCCCGGGGCTGGCGTTCGTCTACTCGGGTGGCCCGGCCTACCCGTCCCGGTCCGGGTTCCCGAACCCGGACGGTGTCCCGGTGTCCTGCGGGATCACGTGGGCGCTGCAGATCCAGTTCGGGATCTGGCGGTGCGCCCCGACGGGTACGTTGCAGGCGCCTCCGACGTGTGACCAGTGGAACACCCTGAACACGGACCTGATGAACGATTTCGCTACTCTTCGTTCTGCTTTGTGCTGTTTCATCAATACTCGTCCCAGCAAAACGGTGTTCGTGGACAACTGGGAAATCATCGACAACGGTCCCGAAGGTGGATGTGTCGGTTCTTCCATGACAATCCGGGTTCAGGTAGCCTGAAACCATGGATCACTGGCGCGTGCTGCGGGCACACAAGTCGTATCAGGTCGGCGCCGAGTTCCACGCCGAGACCACGCCGACCCTGCAGGCACTGGCGGACATGGGCTTCCTGAGGAGTCTCGGCACCCAGGCCCCGCCGGTCGCCAACCCGAGGAGGCGCCGTGGCGTCCCGGTTCGTGATGAACGTTCCCGAGACCAGAAGGTTCGCCCAGACGCAGGCGACTCTGCTGGTGGCGAGGACAGCGCGGCAGACTGAGGAAGGCGCCAAGCGGGAGGCGCCGGTACGCAAGCCGAACGAGAACGGCCGTTCCGGTGGACGCCTGCGGGCCTCGATCGGTACCCGGCTGACCGTGACCGTTTACCGGGTCACGGCCCGGGTCGGTTCCCGGCTGAAGTACGCCGAACCCGCCCACCAGGGCGCCAGTTTCCACCGGATCCGGCCCCGCAGGAAACAGTTCCTGTCATTCAAATGGAACAAGGCCGCCCAGTACGGCATCCCGGTGACCAAGCGCGGCATGGTGCAGTTCAAATCGGTCCGCCATCCCGGCATGGACGGCACCCAGTATCTGGTGAAGCCGCTGATCGTGGCGGGCAAGAAGAACGGGTTCCGGGTCACGTTTGTCCGCAGGGTTCGATAAGATCACCCTATGACGGTTTCTCCCACCCCCAAGATCCCTGCGGTCCCCAAGCAGGCCGAGTTCGCTAATGTCGTCATCGCCGGGCGCGACATCACCGTGAAACGTCCCAACGAGGTCCAGGCCACCATGATCCACCGGTCGGGACGCATCGGCCAGGCCGCCGCGGACAAGCTGGAACGCCTGGAGGCCGATAAGGCGGCGAATCAGGCGGACCTGGATGCGGCCCGAGGCGCGGGCATGGACGCCATCTCCGAGATGCTGGACATGATCGAGCGTCTGGTGGCCAGTGCGCAGGACCGGGCGTGGCTGGTGGAGGCCATGAAGAACGGCGACATCGAACTGGGCGACCTCTCCGTGATCACCACCGCTTTCGCACCGGAGGGCAAGCGTGCCACCAAGGCAAGCCGGGTCAAGTGAATCCCAGACGATCCGCCTGTCACCCACCAACGCGGAGCCCCTGGCTTCGCTGTCGGTCTCCAAGGTCCGGGTCCAGGCCGCCGGTCACGTCTGGCTGATCCCGGCCCTGGACGCGGCAGCCTGGCTGCAGGTGCTCCTGGATGAGCAGTTGGACGTGGAGGCCATCTTCCCCGGCTTCTGTGGCCCCGACGTGATCATGGAGGTGAACCGGCTCCTGATCAGCGGGGAACTCACCTCGCAGGACATGGAGGAGATCTTCTTCGACGTGCTCGAAGCGGCCTCGGGGCGCCGGTGGTGGATCACGCTGCGGCTGTGCCGGTTCCTGCGGGCCCAGTGGGATCAGGTCGGCGGGGAGCTGGCGGCACACGGGGTCACCCCGTTCGGGGTGTCACTGTCCTACTGGCTGGACGGTGCCTACGCCACCTGCCTGAGGCTGATCAAGGAAGCCGACCCGAAGAATCTGACCAAGTTCACGGCGCACCTCACGTCCCCGCCACCGGGCCGGGCGAAAGAGGCGTTCGATCTGGAGGCCAACCGTGCCGCTTTCCGCGCGGCAATGAGCCGAGCTAGGTAGTTTACGTCCGATTCTTACCCTATGATGGTTTCGTGGCGACCTTGGGGCAAGCGTATGTGGAGGTTCATGCGGATACGCGTCCATTCGCCAAGGAGCTCAAGAAAGAGATCACCTCGATCCTCAAGAAGCTCGACGTCAACGTCAGTGCCGAGGGCGTGAAGATCGGGGCGTCCCTGGGTAAGGGCGTCAGTGCGGGCCTGAGCAAGGAGACCGACCGTTCCCTGCTGACCTGGCGTGAGCGGTTCGTGGGCTGGGCCCGGCGTACCGGCAGCGAAGGCGGGGACGCGTTCGAGAAGGCTTTCCGGCGCATGGCCACCGGAAACTTCATCCTGTTCCGGGTCATCGGCAACCTCGGTGAACGCCTCATCTCCCTCAGCAAGAGCCTGGTCAAGGTCTTCGGGCTGGTCTTCGACGTGGCCAAAGCCTTCGGCACCCTCACCAAGGCATCCCTCGAACTCGCGTTCGAAGGGATCAAGTTCCTGGTGGGTGCCACCACCGACTTCAGCAAGGTCACCTCCTCCGTCGTGGCCGCCACCATCAACGTGGGCGGAGCCCTGGCCGCCCTGGCCGCCAGTGCCCCCACCGCGGCGGCGGGAATCATCGCGGCCACGGTCGCCGCGGTGGCCCTGGTATCGGTCCTGACCGCCCTGGCCGCCGTGCTCGTGGTCGTCGCGGCCCCGTTCGCTGCTCTGCTGGGATTCGCAACGGCCGTCCCCGCCGCCCTGAGCGTGATCCTGGCCATCGTGCTGCCCCTGGTCTTGGCGTTGCACGACCTCGGTGACGCTTTGAAACTGGTGTTCGAACAGGACCCGAAGAAACTGGCCGACGGGCTGAAGAAGCTGTCCCCCACGATGCGTGAACTGGTCATGAACCTGCGCACCGTGGCCCCGATCCTCAAAGACATCCGCGACACCGTGCAGCGCACCTTCTTCGGCCCGATCTTCATGGCCCTGGCCCCTGCGATCAAGTCGATCGCGCCGATCCTGCGGGCCGGGTTGGAGAAGGCGTCCCTGGCGATGGGTGTCTTCGTCGCCAACGCCTTGTCCCTGCTGCAGGATCCCGCGTTCCAGCGGTTCGTGCAGGAACTGTTCCCAACGGTGGCCAGGATGATCGAGACCCTGTCGTTCCCGCTGATCCATCTGATGCAGGCGCTGGCGACAGCGACCACTGCGGCGCTACCGACCCTGGAACTGCTCATCGGCAAATTGGCGGGGTTCATCGACGACTTCGCGACCTGGATCGAGACGACAGTAGCGGATGGCCGGTTCCAGAAGTTCCTGGACGACGCGATCGCCGCCGCCACCGATATCTGGAACCTGATCAAGGCCCTGATCGGCTTGTTCGGACAACTGTTCGCACAGACCGAGGACGGCGGGCGCCGGTTCCTGGAGAAGATCACCGAAGCGATCAACAAGTTCACCGCGTGGCTGAAGAGTCCCGACGGACGGGCCGCCCTGCAGCAGGCAGTGGTCCTGGCCCTGGCGTTCGCGGAGGCATTCAGCATCGCACTGAGCACAATCAAAGTCATCGTGACCCAGTTGTCCCGGGCCGTGTCCCTGGCCACCGCACTACTGAAAGCACTGGGGGTCATCAACGAGGAAGGCGTCACCCGGACCGGCACCTCCCTGGCCCACACGAACCTGCCCGGCTACTCCGGTGGCGGCGTGGTCCCCTACAACCAGGTCGCCATGGTCCACCAGGGCGAACCGATCCTGGACCCGGCCAACAGCGACGCCCGCAACCGCGGCATCCTCGCCGATGCTGGGATGCTGGACCTGCTCAACCAGCCGTCCGTCGTCAACGTCTATATCGCCGGTGACAAGCTGTACGAGCACATCGACTACCGGATCAGCAGCAACAACCAGAGCAACGCCAGGTCCATGGCTCACGGGCCGCGAGGGGGACGCTGATGCCCGCCGTTTCCGCCGCCGTCCTCCCGGTACCCGGCTACGTGATCGTCGAAGGCAACTTCGCGGACGTGTCCGGCGCAGTATACGGCTGCATCGAGCGGGTCGACTGCCTCACCGGTGAACGGTTCCCGCTGCGCCCCTACGTGTCCTACAGCACCGACGGCTGCCTGGCATTGTCCTGCGGCCAGGGAATCTGGTGGGACACCGAGGCGCCGCTGGACCGATGCGTCTACTACTGCGGCACCGCGATGAACGCGGCCGGGGAGACCATCACGCAACCGGCACCTTTCCTGCTGTATGACACATTCACCCGGGTCTCTGTGGCCAGCTGGGGAACGGCCACCTCGGGACAGGTGTACGTCAACTCGGGAGGCGCGGCGGCCGATCACTCGGTCACCGGCACTCGGGGGCAGATGGCCACGGTCAGCGTCGCCACCGACTACATAGCGTCGCTGCCGATGACGACACCCAACGCCGACGGGATGGTGACCGCGTTCCCGGCCGCCCTGGCCCTCACGGCCACCACGGAAATGCACCTCTGGCTGCGCTCCGACGGGACAACGGCCAACGGGTACCGGCTGGTGAGCCAGATGGCGACCAGCGGCAACGTAAACATCTTCCTTCAGCGCGTGGTTGCCGGTGTCATCACGACCCTCGCCACCCAGTCCGCAGTAATGACCTACAACGCCACCACGCTAATGGGGATGCGCCTGCGCGCCTGGGGCAACCAGCTCAGCGCCATGGTGTGGGACAACACGGGGCCCATGCCCGCCAACTTCCAGGTCACCGCCACCGACAGCACTTTCACTGCGCCCGGAAGATTGAACCTGGTCGCCCGGCGCGGGGCGGGCAACACGAACGGCACCATCAATTTCCAATGGGACAACCTGTTCGTCACCGATGTCTGCGCGGACCTGGTACCGGTGCAAGCGTGCAGCCAGGAGGTGGTGGTACCTTCCGGCGGCTGCTTCCGCCTCGGGGACCCAGTGCGCCCCTGCAACGATCAGGTGGTCTGCCTCGCCGACGAGGGGGACTGCGTCCCGAACCAGGGCATCTTCTTCGGCTCCATGGACACTGAGGCGTACGACGACAACTCGGCCCAACTGCTCCCGGTCAACGCCCGGCGCCCCATCGTAGTGTCCCGGCAGCGCCGCGACGTGCGGTCCCTGCTGAACCTAGTCACCGCGACCTTCCCGGACCGTGACGCCGTCCTGGCCCTCAACGAACCCGGCAGCCCGCTGCTGTGGCGGGGACCCGCCGACTACGGGATCCCGGACCGTTACATGGCGGTCCTGGACCTCACCGTGGACCGCAGCTTCTCCGACCACCGGCAGCAGCCGCGGGTGGTCCGGATGCCCCACGTCGCGGTGGACGCTCCGGTCGGCCCGACCCAGGGCATCTGCGGCGCCCGGGTGGAGGACCTGTGTGACCGGTTCGCCACCTGGGACGCCATGACCGCGGGTGGTCTGACATGGGCGGACCTGCTGCGCGGCAGGGCGGGCACTGGGGTCGTGTTCAGTCCGGCCACCTGGGCCGACGTCAACGCGGACTTCGCGAACTGGACCGCCCTCAACGCCAACGAGTCCGACTGGGACGACGCATGGCAAGGTTTTCCGTAATGGATACTTCGTTGATGGTCAAATTCTGGGAGCGAGTGGAAATCTCGGCGCCAGATTCATGCTGGCTTTGGCGCGGATACCTGTACTCAAATGGATATGGGCGCTTCTATGCAAGGGGTAAAAGATTCCTCGCGCATCGATGGATTCTGGAATCCATGCTAGGCGTCCCCCTGGGTAAGGACCAGTTCGTCTGCCACAGATGTGACAATCCAGCTTGCGTAAATCCTACCCATTTGTTCATCGGCAGCCAGTTGGAAAATATGAGAGATTGCATAGCGAAGGGTAGATTTAGGAACGGAAACGCAGGCAGAGTATATCCACTGAGGAAAGAATGCAAATTGGGTCATGAAATGACCGCAGGCAACACGAAGGTAACTAGCGCAAAGCGGCTCTGCAGAACCTGCTTCAATGCGGCAAGACGTAATAGACGTGCACGGCAGAAACTGGCGATCCTATGCTAAGCGGCGGCACAGACGGTCTTTACCGCAGGGCCCTGGCGGCCCCGCACACCGAGTACGTCCGGGTCGACGTCCTGGATGCCAGCGGCAACCTGCTCCCGCTTCCCCGCGGCTCCGAAGCGTCCACCGGCGGCCTGAAGTTCCTGCCCGGTTCCGGGGTCACCGCCAGCCTGAACTCCCAGGTGTCGCGGACCATGACCCTCATGGTTGATGAGTCCCTGTATCCCGAGACCATTAACGGGATCCTGGCACCCTACGGCAACCGGCTGGCCGCGTACCGCGGGATCCAGTTCGCCGACGGCTCCCGCTACTCCTGGCAGGTGTTCACCGGCCGCATCCAGCAGGCTGTCCTGGCCCCCACCGGTACCGTGGTGGTCCCGGCCAGTGACCGGACCTGGGAAGTGGCCGAAGCCGGGTTCGTGGTGCCCCAGAACTCGCAGGCCGGGAACACGGTGACCGGGGAGTTCCAGCGCCTCGTGTCCGACGCGTTGCCGGATGCAGTATTCGGCGTCTCGGACACGTTCGCCCAGACGGTGCCCCAGTTGTCGTGGGAGTCGGACCGGGCCGGGGCCATCGAGGAGATGGCCACCACCGTGGGGGCCTTCTGGTACGCCCTGGCCGATAGTTCCTTCGTGATCCGCAAGTATCCCTGGACGGTGGCCGGGACACCGGTGGTGACCCTGTCCGACGGTGAAGGCGGGGTCCTGGTGGCCAGCCCGAGTCGCAGCCGCGAGGACGTGTGGAACGACGTGACGGCGATCGGGGAGCGCGCCGACGGGACCCTCCCGGTCCTGGCCCGGGTGTCGGACAACAATCCGGCGTCCCCGACCTACGTGCTGGGACCGTTCGGGCGCAGGCACAAGACGATCCGGTTGCAGACCCCGCAGACGCAGGGGTCGGTGTTCACTGCGGCCAGTGACTATCTGCGCCGCAGTGTGGCCCTGTCGGAGACGTGGCAGTGGGAGCAGCCGCCAGACGCGTCGCTGGAATTGGGAGATATTGCCTCCTTGAATGCTTTTGGGCGAACTGGGATCATTCAGGTGGTGGCTTCATTCGCGATGCCGCTGGATGTGGGGGCGAGGATGACGGTGCAGGCGCACGCCCAGGTGATCGGGGGACTGCAGTGACGTTCCCTGAGACGATCACCGGGAAGCTGCCGTCCGACAACGAGCTGGTCATCGGCACCGTCGTGTCCGGCAACCCGTTCGTGGTCAACGCCCGCGGCCAGGACCTGGAGGGTGTGGGGCGGCTGCGTGACGCCGGATTCAACACCGGTGACCCGGTGGCCCTGCTGCGGGAAAGGGCAACCTGGCTGGCCCTGGGCGCCATCATCGGCCCGGGAGTCACCGGACTGGGACTGACCTCTCTGCAGATGTCGGCCTCCAACGCGAACCTGGGCCTGACCGCCGTGGAACAGGACGTCCCGAACACGACCCTCACATTCACCACCACGGCACCCGCGGCCGTCGTGATGGGGATCTGGTTCGCCGATTACCAGGCGATCGCCGCGAACGCGGCCACCGGTACCACGATGCTGCGCCTCGACGGGGTCACCCTGGCGTCACCGGCGGCTATCTGGCGCAGTGACGTGATCAACTACCGGGCCACCACCGGCAACGCCGACCTGCGCACCGTGACACCGGGCAGCCACACCGCGATCCTGCGGGCCAACCGGGCCGGTGGCGCCGACGGCACACTGCAGCTCAACTCCCTGCACACCACCCTGATCCTGGCGGTGTTCCAGTGACCACCTGCACCCCGATCTACATGCTGCCCTACCAGATCGGTTCCGACGCGCCCTGCGACGCCTCGGACGTCTGGTGCGACTTCACCAATGCACTGGTGGCCCTGATGGACGGGTTCGAAGACGCCCTGGACCGCACGGCCCGGACCATCCCGATCGCCAAGGTGTCCTCGTCGGTCAGTTACGTCTGGGGCCTGTCCGGCTTCGTGTACGACACGGAAGAAGTCGACACGGACTCCATGGTGGACCTGACGATCAGCAGCAACGCCACCATCGCCCGCAACGGCAAGTTCGCGGTCGTCGGATACATGGAGGAAACCGGCGGCGTGGGCGCCAACGTGTTCGGCCTGTCGACGAGGCGCAACTTCTTCACCATCGCCGGGCAGACGGACCGCCACGGCGGCAGTGCCCTCGGTGCACACCCGATGGACATCGTCACCATCGAGCCGCGGACCGCGGTGGACCCGACGGCACCGAACTGGGTGGCCGGGGACGTGGCGGACACGTACCCGAACTTCGTCAGCAGCCAGGTCGGCACGATCTCCCGGTCCGAACTGACCGTCTACTGGTTCGGAGACCCCTCGTGACCACTGAGGTGAAGTACGGCCTGTCGTGCCTGGACGCCACCGATCCGGGGGCGGTGGCCCTGTACATGCAGCGCCAGGCCCTCGCGATCGAGGCGCAACTGGGCGCCCAGCAGGACGAGTTCAACGGGTTCCTGCACGCCCCCACCGCGATCGTCGCCACCAACGTGGCCCAGGTCATGCTGGCCGGGGCTGCCACCGTCGGCATCCTCGGATCCGGTGGCCAACTGGCCACCGTGTTCAGCAACTACACGTTCACGGACTTCGTGCCCACCGGCGCCACGTTCGCCACCGGCAACGTCTCGATCCCCGACGACGAGGGCGCCTGGTGGCATGCCGGATGCTACGTGTCGATGGTGGCCGCCGGTGCGATCACGGCCCTGAGCCTACGTCAGATCATCCTGCAGGTCACCTCATACGTGACCCCGAGCGGCATCAACGGCGGCACCACGTTCGGCTGTAACCGCTTCGACTCCTCGACCGCGGGGGAACACCTGATGACCGAGGGCACCTTCTACGTCCCGGCCGGTTCGGAAACGTTCCTGTCGGTGTTCCTGCAGCACCAGAACGCCGCCAGCAACGTCAACATTCCCATCGGTGCCACGATCTGGTTGACCCGGCTCGGCTCCGGCGATCTCATCGGGAGCCTGTGATGCCCGGATCCACGCCCCGGTACGCCATCCCATATCCCTGCATGGGGGAGGCGATCAACGCTGCCACGTTCGCCAGTTTCGCCACAGCTGTGGAGGCCGCGGTCTCCGGTGTGGACGTGTTGCGGACCTTGTCGCTGAACCGGGATTCGGCCCTGGTGGCGGCATCGGTGGGGACGAACGTGGCGGTGGGCGTGGCTACGACGATCACCTACGACACGGAGCAGTGGGATGTCGGGGGCCTGGCGAACCTGGGTGTCAGCAACGACCGGCTGACGATCCAGCGCAACGGTGTCTACATGTTCCGGTTCGGGTCCAACAGCGAGGTGGCCGCGACCACGATGACCTCCTGCGCGGTGATCATCACCAAGAACGCGGTCGCGTTCGCCGAGCGCAAACAGGACATCACGGCTGGCACCTCGACGCATGGCGTTCAAGCATCGGCAATGTCGTCCTGTGTCGCCGGGGACATCATCCGGGTCCAGTACCTGTGGACCGGCACGGGTGGCCCGCTGGCGATCACGGCCCGACTAGGTGCGCGTCTGGTGACGTTGCCGTGACCGGGGACGCAGGAAGGGCCACAGCATGCCGACGATCATGCTCATGGCGAACCCGAGGCGGGCCATGCAGTCCAGAGCCGCGTACAGATGATAGTCCATACATCGATGATTACACGGCAGCGCAAATCGGAGGCCGGTCATGAGTATCCCGTCACCCAATCAGGGGATCCCCGAGCAGCAGGGCGGGGACCCGGCGAACCTGCCCAGCGCCCAGGCGGCCTGGGACGGGGTCATGGAGAACCGCCTCGCCCAGCGGTACGCCAGCGAAGCCGACCGGACCGCCCGCAACCCGGCGCCGAACGAGGGCGAGATCAGTCACCTGCTGGACGTGGACCGGTACGAGGTCTTCGATAGCGCCAACTGGATCTCCCTGTATCGGCGCAGCCTGTACGCCTTGATCCGCAAAACCGCGGATCAGACGGTCAACAACAGCACGGTGCTGGTCAACGACACCCAGTTCGTGGTGCCGCTGCCGACCGCGGGCATCTTCCAGTGGCACCACCTGGTCTTCTGTGACACGGATGCGACGGCCGACATCAAGTTCGCCTACACGATCCCCGCAGGCGCCACGATGCGCTGGGGCGCCATCGGCCCGGCGACGACAGCCGTGGCCGGTATCGGTGACGGCAACTTCAACTCGGTGACCGCGTCAGGTACCGCGAACGCCTACGGTTCCGGCACGGTTCCCGTGGTGTCGATCTACGGGGAGATCACGATGGGCGGTACGGCCGGGAACCTGCAGTTCCAATTCGCCCAGAACGTCGCGGTTGTGGCGAACACCACCGTCAACACCCGGTCACGCCTGGAGATATGGAGGTTCAGCTAAGTGGCATGAAGCGGGGCAAATGGCCTATGATCTCTGAAAGAGATTATTGGAGGCCACGTGGCACCCGAGGCCATTGGCGCAGTCATTGCCTCCTCGCTGTCCGGTATCGCTGGTCTGATTCTCGCCTGGTCAGGGTTACGAAGGACACGCAATACCCAGCTACGAGAGGACCTACAAACATGCTGGGAAGAACACCAACGGGCGCGATCCCGTTTCCTTGGCGCCCTGGTACACATCGGGCGCCTGGAGGATCTGCTAGCCATCAACCGGATCCGCATTCCGGCCCGGCCTCCCAGCCTGGATCCCGGTCTCACCGATGCGCCCAGCAGCGAATGGCATCCTCGGCACGCTGCCGCCTGATCGCCGGGCTGACAGTCTCCGCGGTCAGCGTCGCCATCCTGATCGCCGTGATCCTGGTGGTGACCTGGTGAACCGGGTCGCTGGCGGGATCCTGCAACTGTTCAACCAGGCCGACCGGATCGCCCCGACCCGCGGCCGGGAATCCGACGGCGCCTTCCCGTCGCCGGAACACCACCAGCAGAACCCGGGTTCCGACCACGAGCCCCACCAGGTGGCGTGGACCACGGACCTGATCTGCACCGCGGGTGACTACACCCATGACCCGGCCCGCGGCTTCGACGCCGACAAACTAGCCGAACAGCTACGCCTGGGCCGGGACCCGCGGATCAAGTACGTGATCCGGCGGCAGCGGATGTTCTCGTCCTACCCGGCCCACGGTGTCCCGGCCTGGACGTGGCGCGACTATGCTGGCACCTATCACGGGGATCATGTCCACGTGTCGCTTATCGACGGCGTGATCTGCAACAACCGGACCCCTTGGAGGATCGACATGACCCTGGAACTTGACGCCGACCCGGACTTCACGGCCCTGAAGTACCGGATGGACAGCGTGGTCCAGATGGCCGATCCCATCAACCTGCACGTCAAGGGCCCCGACGGCAAGGACCGGCTGGAGGAGAACAAGCTGGCCCGGGAACTGCGGGGGATCACCGAATCACTACGGCTACTGGGTCTGGCCGTCGGCTCCCTGACCGCGCAGGTTCAGGAGATCCGTGCGGTCCTGGCGGCCACACCGGACCACGACTGCGGCGAGCTCCATGCGGAGACCGTCAAGCAGGGGGTCTACGAGGCGTTCGCCGAGGGGTTCGGGCCCCGTGCCGTGTCATAGGCGCTACACCTGGGAGCACCGCCCCGCGGACCGTGGCGACGCCAGGGAACTGGCGGAGCAGGCCCTGTGCTCCCTGATGCGGGTCTGCGCCACGAAGCCGCAGTTCTTCTCCGAGCCGACAGTGACCGGCAGCCTGTACGGGATTCTGCGGTTCTCGGTGACGATCAGCAGCAAAGACCAGTGGCGGGTACGCTGGCGGGCCAGGAAACTTCTCGCCGACATACAACTGGCGACCTCGGTACCTCTTAGACTGATCTCGGAAGTCTCGGTCCTGCGCCGGGAGCCGCACAACCATCCGAACAGGGGTGCCCGATGGCGCGCACGATCCTCAGGGTCATCCACCAGGACCGGTTCACCCTCATCTCCAGTGTGACCACGCCGCCGGTGGCGATGGACGTGGCCAACGGCAACATCTGCGGCAACGACGGCTACACGGAGCTGGAGCTGACGTTGACCGGTGGCGTGGCCCGGACCGTCACTGTCGACATCCCGGGCGGCGTGGACCTGGACCTGGTGGCCCCGGACCGCATCTACTCGCTCCCCGCCAACGGTATCTACCGTGCCGGGCCTTTCCCGGTGTCGGTGTACGGGGCGGAGCTGCTGTTGAATGCGTCCGGGGCCGGTGTCGCTATCCGGGTGTTCAGTCTCCGGGGTTGACGGACGGGATGAGCTTGCCGAGGGTCTTCAGGGCCCGCTCATACGAGTCGACCTTGGCCCTCAGCTCCTTGTTCTCCGCCTTCAGGGCGTCCATCTTGTCGGTGTTGTTGCGCCGGAGCAGGATCCGGTCCCGCTGAGCCATCAGCGCATTGATGTCGGCGTCGGCGTCCATCAGGCGGCCCAGGATCTGCTCCAGGGTCCAGTCCTTGAACGGTACGCGCCGCAGGTCGGGGGTGATCTCGTGGACTTTCCAGTGGCCGCTGATGATCGCCCCGCTGCTCTCGCCCGTGAAGGTGCAGTCCTCCCAGGTGCACCCGTACCGGACGCTGCCGTCGGCCAGTTGCAGTACGACGGCCTTCTTGAAGACGACCTCCGCGCCACCCACGTTCGGGGTCTCGGACAGCGGGGAACGGGCGGGCTTGAGGTCCACCACGTCGACCCCGTCGACCTGGGCGAACTTCGCCGCCAGGCGCTCAGCATCGTTCATTTCGTTCACTTCTTCTCCTCCATCAGATGCAAACGCTGCCGCAGCAGCGTCCCTCCATCAACCGTGGGGACCAGCATGCGGCCCCCGAGAGCCCGGGCCGGGCCCTCTTTGAGTAACTGGCTGTCCTGCAGCCACCGGGTCACACCGGTGACGGTCTCTATCGTCCCGGCCGACGTGAGGAGGTAGTCCTCCCCACGCCTGCGCCACACCTTGCCGGGGGTCTTGGCGGCCAGCAGCACATGGAACCGCCGGTCCGTGAAAGCGGGATCGTCGGGGGTCACAGCCATTCCCACGGCTCCAGCAGTCCCCGGACCTCCCGGCAGTCTTCGCGGATGCACTCCTTGAAGTCCCCGGCACCTTCGTTCCAGTGCGAGTGGTGCCCGTGGGCCTGGACGCCGCGCTGCTTGATGTGGTCCAGCAGTGCCTCGATGGTCCCCGCCCTGATCGCGATGCTGACGTTGCCGTTGTCGTCCCTGGGGATCATCAGTCCACCGCCAATCCGGCCAGCCGGAGCAGTTCCAGGCCGTCCGGCAGGTACAGGAACCGCCCGTCCCAGCCGGTCCTGAAGATTTTGCTGGCGCCTGGTTTCAGCATGGTGCCGGGGAACGACTGCAGCCCTTCGGCGGCATGGGCCAGGCATCTGCCTGGATGGAAGGCCCGGCCCGGCAGGGTGCTCCCGTCGTCGAACCAGGCCGCGAAGTTCTCCGGACCGGCCATCATCCTCAGGGCGTCGTAGGTTCCGCTGGCCATCAGCATCCACCACCGGTGCATGGTCCTTTTACCCACTCCGGGTGGCTTGACGACGCAGACGCCCACGGCGGCTCCGGCTTCGACCCGTTCCTTCTCGGTCTGCCGCAGGAACTCGGAGTAGTTGAGCCCCTTGTCAGCTTTGACCTCGACCACGAGTTTCGACTGCCCCGAGTTGACGTCGCCGCGGTCCTTGGCTCCGTTGGTCTTGCGCCTATCGGCGTTGGGCCATCCGCGTTTGCTCATGTACTCCACGACCCAGGTTTCGGCTTCTGCGCCGATCCTTCCGGACTTGTTGACCATCAGCCGACCACTTTCATGATCTTGGTCTGGTAGGGACCGGCGACCCCGGGCTCCCGGGCCACCAGGGTCCGCCAGTCCAGCTCCAGGGTCGGCTCCGCGGGAACCATGTACGCCATCGCCAGGTCCGGGTGGTCCTTCAGGAACTGGGCGTGGGCGAACTGGTCACGGGGCTCGTAGGTGACCGCGTCCCGGCCGTCGATGGTGCCCAGAGCCGAGCCTCCCATAGCCAGGGCGATCTCCCGCTCCAGGCGCTTGACGTAGTCCTCCCATTCCTTGAGGTTGCGCCGGTACTCCCGGACCCGCTCCCGCGCGTTGCGGTAGTTGTCGATCTTCTCCCGGATGACGGTGAGATCGGCCGGGGGCTTCGTTGCCGTAGCGGTATGAGTCATCGATCTTCCTTTTCGAACAGTTCCATCTGATCCACCATCACCGCGGTACTGCGGGGACGCATCGGCTTACCTCGGTCCACGCACTGCTCACACAGGGTCTTGCTGATGGGCGCCCCGGTCATCGAGAGCCCGCGGTAGACGTGCCATCCCCGCGCTCGGGCCCTGGCGGTCGTGATGTCCCCGACATCCGGGTAGCGAGCTGGACAAGTGTCACAAACAAGATCATTGGGGCTCTCCGGGCGCTTCACCCTAACAGTTTAGGGCAATAGCCGCCTCGATGCCCTGGGTCGCATATACCTCGTACCAGTGATCCAGCGTCACCTTCAACTGGGCCCTCAGGGCGTACCCGCTGACCGATCCCGGCCGGTCATGGTGACGGCCCCTACGGAAGTAGTGGTCGGCGTACCTGAACCACCGGTCTGGGAACTGCGGTGTCGGCAGGTCCGCCAGGAGCAGAAGGAACTTCTTCATCGTGGATACCTTTCCAAGTAGCGATCTACCAGCCCCGCGGGCTGGACATTAACGGGAGCAACAGGGCCGCCACATGCCTGGACGTAGTCGACTCCGATGAGCCAGTCGATCTGCTTACTGACGTCCCGGGAGCACACCCGGCACCAGGAATACCAGCAATTGCGCAGCCAGCTCCACCGCCAGGCCACGTGACCGGCGGCCACGTGCCGCAGTTCCCGGTCCCGGGCCAGCGACAGGCGCCTCACGCCAGCACCCCCGACCGGAAACCCAAGGTCACCAGGTGGTAACAGTTGAGGGCCCCCATCTTCTGCTTGGCCGTAATCCGGTAGCCTTTCACCGTGTGAATGCTGATGTGCAGAGTCTCGGCGATCCTGCGGTTGTCGTATCCTTCGGCTATCAGTCTCAAGACGTCGATCTCCCGCGGGCACAGGTCGGTCACGACTCCAGTCCCTTCGCGAACAGTTCGATGAACTTGACGACCCCGTTCACGGCGCCGGTCACCGTCTGGTTTCCTTTCACCAGCTCCGGGAAAGCCGTGTGGGGGATGTCTTCCAGTTGCACCAGCAGGGCGGCCACAGTGCCGCGTTCCACCATCGCCCGTCGATCCAAGGACAAAACGATCCCGCCACGCTCCAGGGTCTCCCACAGGTCCCAGCCGTTGCGGCGGGCCATGGCTTCGAGCCGGATGCATTCGGCCCGGGTCTGGTCATCGAGCATTGGTCACCAGGTCCATGAGTCGCCAGCGCAGAGCCTGGCGCTGAATGGTCTGCAGATCCGCGACGATGCCGGTGAGGTCGTAGTCCACCTGTTCCGGGTCAAGGAATCCAGGCTCCTGCAGGAAGTGCTGCAGCTTGGCGATCTCCTCCGCCACGGCCCCCAACCCTCTGACGACGGTGCCCCGGGCTGCCTGGGCTTGACTGGCAGCGAACCGGATGGCAGGTTCCATATGAGCCTCCCCTAGTTACTTCGGCTAGTGGCCAAATAGTAGCTAGGGGAGGGGGTCGTGTCAACTAGGCATCTACTTGGCCTTCTTGCCTTTCACGTTCACCCTGGACGAGATGTGGAAGCCGCCGCCCTCAGGGCAATCGTAGATGTTGAGGGCAGGTGCCCCGCGGTTCGTCTGACGCCACAGCACCTGAGTGATGGCCTTGTCCTGGGTCGCGAACTTCCGCTTCCCGCAACCACACTTAGGTGCCCTGGGCCTCGTCGGCCTCCCCGGCATCCCACACCCCCGCACCCCGCATCCTGGCCTCCAGGTGCGCCTCCAGCCGGGAGTAGACGGTCTCCAGGTGGCGCTCATCCTTGTCGAGGAGCCCGGCGACCAGAGCCGCCTGGGTGGTGTGGACGGCGCCGTCGGTGCCCACGGCCATGACCTGGAGGATATCGTGATGCCCCCCGGGATAGATGAGGGTGCCCTGTTCTTCGTCATAGTGGAAGTTCAGCTCCTGCCGACAGGGCAGGCGTTCGATCTTCGTCATGACTCGTATCCTTTCGGGATCATGAGTTCGGCCAGATCCTGTCCACCGGTATCCCCAGGGACTCGGCGTACTCGGCGCACTGCCTGGCGCCTTTGGATGCGGGGTCCATGAACGCGATGACCTGGTCGAGGCCGCCTTCCCGCAGCATCGTGTCGATCATGTTCTTGTTCCGGATGGGACCGGCGGCAAGGCCCTGGGTCGCCCAGTCGGCATAGAAGACCCGCAGCAGTACCGGAGCCGTGACCGCCCAGTCGCGAACGAAGAGGTCCCCCCCGGTGGGGCAGTCCCCGACCCCCACTTCCAGGCCGGTGCGCTGCATGGCGCAGTAGTCCTGCAACCGCTGCATCCGGTTCCACACGACCCGCGGGTGCGCCCAGTGCCGATAGCTGGTGACGACGACCCTCATGGCAACTCCGGGGGATTCTTCCGACGGTCACAGCCCTCGATGTGTTCCAAGGCGTCGGTGATCATGTCCCGAAGTTCATGCGCCGTGTCGTAATCCAGGGTGAAGCCATACGTGGCGCGGTTCCCGCCTATTTCCACCCTGATCTCACGTTTCTCGCCATCGGCAGCGACACCTGGATCCCATTTCATCCCTGCACCCACCTTTTCAGCTCCGGGGCCCAGAACTCCTTGCGACCGCAAATGGCCCCCGCAGAAAACCCGGCGGTTGCCGGTTCGTCGGGGCCGAACTTGCTCCGGAACCCGGCGGCCCGTTCCGCCCGGATATATTCCTCCCGGGTGACCAGGGACATCGGTTGCCCAGACACCCCCAGCCAGTACCGCTGCTCCCGGAGCGGTTCCCCGCGGATCACATCCGCCTCCGTCATCATTCGATCCCCGTTCACCTCACCGCCACCCCCACCGCCAGGATGATGGTCGCTGCCGCGAGCCCCAGGGCCGCGATCACCGTGGCGCATCCCAGCAGGGACCGTAGGGTTGACCGCGGCTCGCTGCGGTCCTTGGCCAATTGGAACAGCGGCTGCGTCGGCTCCCGCAGGGCGCCGTTGAGTGGACCCCAGTCGCCGGTCACGGCTCACCGTCCCACGGTTTCCGGTTGGTGACGGTGAGGATGCCAAGGTCCCTCAACCGCTGGATGAGGACCGGTGACACCAGCAACGCTTTCGCGCCGTGGCTGCCGATGATCTCCAGCGTGAAATCTGGATTGTTGACCACGTGGACGATCGCCTTATCCAATTCGATACTCGTCGGTTCCTTCATATTCCTTCGTCACCTCACGCCAATCGTAAATGCTCAGATATGTCAGTACATGCACCAGGTTGCGGGCATCCAGGTGCGTGTAGCGTCCCGACAGGAACCCGCCCATCGAGTCCCGGTGGATCCCGATCCGCTTGGACAAGGAGTAGACGTTCTCGCCCTCCTCGCCCATCCGGGTCAGCAGCAGCAGGCGCAGCAGATCCCAGTCGATGTGGTACGCGGTCACCGCAGGTTCTCCTCGATCAGGTAGTCCCGGATGTCGTACCTGCCCATCCACAGCATCCAGCGGAACGCATGGTCCGCGGTGATCATCGCGGGACGCTGGTCCGCGGACCTCAGATGCAACTGCACCGTGGCCAGCGGGATCCCGGTCTGCAGGGAGATCACCCGGGTCGACCGCAGCCGGTGCTGCCTGGACCGGCGGTGCCTCGCAACATCGTCGAGCAACTGGACCACGTCGATGACCGGATCCTGAGGTATCCTCACGCATCCTCCCCGATGATCTCTTCCGGATGGTCGAACAGGTACGCCCGGGCCAGACCCCTGACAGCATGCAGCGCCAAGGCTCGAACCAGAGGCTCGGGCATCTTGTCCAGAAGGGCGTCGGCCACATCCCCGTTGAAACAGTTCTCCACGCAATCATGCGGATACCGGAGGTGGTCGCGCACCTCCAGGGTCACCAGGTCGCCGACAAGATCCTGAATCCTGGCTCCCTCCTGCTCCATGGCCGCCTGCGTGGCTGGGTCGTCACCTAGCTCCCACCAGTAGGTCTCGCTCACCGGCCGCCCCCCAGCGCCACGGCCTGCAGGCGACCGGGATCCAGGTCAGCCAGCCGCGCCGCCTCGCTCAACCCGTGACCCGCCACCGCGGCCTTCGCTGCCGCGGACCGGATGGCCGCAACCATGCCCATGGCCTCGCGCAGCTCGTCCTGCAGCACCCCGGCCGCCTGGACGCGTGTGGCATCGTCGACCCCTTCCAGTTCCTGGATCACCCTGACCAGGCTGTCCCTCATGATGGCTCCTTGAAGATGTAGACCCGATTGAACTCGCGGTAGTACACGGCGGTGTAGCCTTCAGCCACCCGGTACCAGCCGTCCACCAGCGCCTCGGTGGCCTCCTTGTCGCGGGCCATCTCCCCCTTGATCCGGGCCACCGCCAGGATCGTGTCGCAGATGAAAGCCGCCGCCCCGACCGCCAGGGCCACCCGGATCAGGGTGTCGGGCCACTCCAGCCACCGGGAGGCCGCAGCGACCCCGGCGGAGATGAACGTCAGTTCCCACAGCAGCGAAGACTCCTCGATCCGCCGCATCCAGTTCCATACCTGGCTGCCGGTCACAGCCCCTCTCCCTTCCTCAGTTCCTCGCGGGCTCGCAGCAACTTGACCTCACTGACCAGCCGGGCCAAGGCGTCCAACGGGACGTTGATCCCTTCCAGGTCGTCGATCTCCTGGAGCGGAACCCCGTCGACCACGCTGAGCGAATACTCGATGATCTCCAGGTCGTCGTGCTCCAGGAACGAGTCACCGGCTTCCCGGGCGCGGGCGAACATCTCAACCCGCTCGCTCAGGTGCCGCCGCATACACCAGTACCCGTGCAGCAGGTCTTCGAACGCCTCCTCGCGCTGGTCCTCGTTGAGCCGGGACCAGGCTAGCTTCATCACGTCAACGTTAGTACACATTTCCTCCGTCGCATCACCGGCGTGCCATAGCTCCTGCTCTGCCTGGTTCACGGCACCGAAGAGCCCGTTGGGGGCCTGCGCCATCATCGCCAGGACCTCGAATCCTGCCACTCCACTCATCCTCCTATTCTCTACCACCCCCTCCCCCCGTGTCAATTAGCACCACCGGCCACCGACGTATCCCAGCCTCCTAGGACACCCCAGGAGACTTGAGTCCCCCAGGCTCAA
>Ga0111539_10000417_pt1 | contig 53293 bp, 41 predicted proteins | sample RhiMethybrSRZTD1_FD_79667 | JGI IMG/M metagenome (GOLD analysis project Ga0111539, IMG submission 79667) | Populus rhizosphere microbial communities from Tennessee, USA - Rhizosphere MetaG P. TD hybrid SRZTD1 (version 2) (version 2) | ecosystem: Host-associated > Plants > Roots > Rhizosphere >... | reverse complement strand
GCCTGCGCGATGCTCGTGTACGTCCGATTGGGCAGATCCACGCCTGACGACAACCTCGTGGTCAGCGTAAACACTTGCGCATCGTCGAAGTGGCTGAGCAGTACTGTTGCCGCCGCACCGTTGAGACTGGGATGTCCAGCCGGGTACTCGGGGTGCGAGGGCGTGGTGATGAGCGGGAGCCAACTCGAATCTGGGGCCGTGTCGGGATTGCCGTCACTGTCGGCCAGCTGGATCGACGTCACGGGTCGCCACGTCACTTCGAGTGGATTGGCACCATAGAAGCGCTTGGCGCTCCAGATGGTGAACGCCGTGTCGGCCATCGCGATGTTCAGAACAGCGAGTAGCCGATTGCTATCGGACATCGACAGGTGGTTGGCACGCGCGATCTGGTTGGCCGCCTGATTCCAGTGAACACTGGCATTGCCCTCCCAGAACGGCGCGAGCGACGTGTGGTCTTCGGAACGCTTGGATCCAGTTGTGGGGCCGAGCGCCTTGACTGTGTTGAAGTCCTCCGTGTACGTGCTGCTGATGAGAGTTCGAGGCGGTTCAGGCCGGAACTGTGTGTTGCTGACCAGAACGAACGGCGAGGTGAACGCCAACCCCTGAGCGCTCATCGGTCCGAACGCCGGCGGTGTCGGACGCCACTGGCCGACTGCTGTCCCGCCGGTGAATGCCGGATAGCTCGCGCTGAACCCATCCGCCGCGCGCCAGGCAAGCACCGCGTTGGCGACCTCCATGCCCCATGCGAGTCCGCGATCGAGCGACTGGCCGCCGTCATCGCCGTCGCCGCTCAGCGCCGCGAGCGAAGCCATATAGCTGGCGTCAAGCTCCTGCCGGCGCGACGGGAACAGGCCAACCAGGGCAGTGTAGGCCGCAGCGATTACCGCCGCTCGGCGCGAGGCGCCGCGTGGGGCGCTGTCGTGGACGAAAATTGGTGTGTACCGTCGTTCAACACCGTTGTACGCATCGAATATGGCAGTGTGGACAATCGCCCCGAGCCGCTGACTCGAGGAGTTTGGCGTGTTCGTACCGATGAGCGTGTCGATGAAGATCTGGTTCCACTCCAGCACCTGGTCGGGGTTTCCAGTTGATCCTGAGCTGCCAGGTGCCAACGCGAGACTCGCCTCCGTGGCGATGGCGAAAGCCACGAGCACACGTTTCCACGAATGAGCTTTCATGTGCATTCCCCTCTGCCAACAGAAGCGCCGCGCCTCATCGTGATCCGAAACGCGGCGACCGTACGCCCCGTCCGTCAGCGCGCCAAGGCCGCGGATCACGTGAGTCGCCCGCGGTCTCGACGAAGCGCAGAGCATCCGCTTTTCTGTTCGTGGAGTCTTGAAACGGCTGTTGATAAAGGCTGAAAAAGCTTGAAAGCGCCGGCGAAGAGTGTCGCGCTACGACGCTTCTACATCGCGCCTATAGTTTTTCGCCCTCACGCAGCGACGCCGCTCGGCGCGACACGTCTCGAAGTGATCGCACACTCGAGATCTCGGATTTGATGGGTCGAGGGGCCGCGGTCGAACTGCTCGAACGCGTCAGACAAGAAGGGCCGGTCCCGAAGCTTGAAGGGACCGGCCCTGATTCCTGGTTGCTGTTTCCTTCAGTAGCGGTAGTGATCCGCCTTGTACGGGCCTTCCACCGGCACGCCCAGGTAGTCCGCCTGCTCCTTCGAGAGCTTCGTCAGCTTCACGCCGAGCTGATCGAGGTGCAGCCGCGCGACCTCTTCGTCCAGCTTCTTCGGCAGCATCGTCACCGTGTTGCCGTACTTCTCGGCATTGGCCTGCAGCTCGAGCTGCGCCAGCACCTGGTTGGTGAACGACGATGACATCACGAAGCTCGGGTGACCGGTGGCGCATCCGAGGTTCATCAGCCGGCCCTCGGCGAGGATCATCACGCTGTGGCCGTCCGGGAACACCCACTCGTCGTACTGCGGCTTGATGTTGACGCGCTTGACGCCCTTGAACTTCGCCAGGCCGGCCATGTCGATCTCATTGTCGAAGTGGCCGATGTTGGCGACGATCGCCTTGTCCTTCATCTTCGACATGTGCTCGGCGGTGACGATGTTGTAGTTGCCGGTCGCGGTGATGAAGATGTCGGCCGTGTGCACCACGTCCTCCATCGTCTTCACCTCGTAGCCCTGCATCGCCGCCTGCAGCGCGCAGATCGGATCGATCTCGGTGACGACCACGCGGCAGCCCTGGCCTCGGAGCGCCTCGGCGCAGCCCTTCCCCACTTCACCGAATCCGAACACCACGGCGACCTTGCCGCCGAGCATGACGTCGGTGGCGCGGTTGAGACCGTCGATCACCGAGTGACGGCAGCCGTAGATGTTGTCGAACTTGCTCTTCGTGACCGAGTCGTTGACGTTGATCGCGGGGAACATCAGCGTGCCCTTCTTCTGCATCTCATACAGACGATGCACGCCGGTGGTCGTCTCCTCACTGACCCCGCGAATGCCCTTGGCGATTCCGGTCCACTTGCCGGGGTTCTGGGCGAGCTCTTTGCCCAGCGCAGCCAGGATGACGCCCCACTCCTCGGGATCCTTCTCCGGGTCGAAGGTCGGCACCTTGCCCGCCTTCTCGTACTCAGCCGCCTTGTGCACCCAGAGGGTCGAGTCGCCGCCATCGTCGACGATCAGCGACGGGCCCTTGCCGTCAGGCCACACGAGCGCTTCGATCGTGCACCACCAGTACTCCTCGAGCGTCTCGCCCTTCCACGCAAACACCGGAACCCCCTTCGGGCTCTGCACGGTGCCGCCGGTCTCGGGACGGCCCACGACGACCGCTGCGGCCGCGTGATCCTGCGTCGAGAAGATGTTGCACGAGACCCACCGGACGTCAGCGCCGAGCAGCGACAGCGTCTCGATCAGCACGCCCGTTTGAATCGTCATGTGAAGGCTGCCCATGATGCGGGCGCCGGCGAGCGGCTGCTGCCCCTCGTAGCGCTTGCGAATCGCCATCAGGCCGGGCATCTCGCCCTCGGCCAGGCGAAGCTCCTTGCGACCGAACTCCGCAAGATTGAGATCGGCGACCTTGTAGGGAACCCGCCCCGCCTGCTTGGCGAGGTCATATGCATGGATCGGGCTTACTGCTGTTGCCATTTCGTTTCTCCTCTAACGGCGGGTCTTCAAGACCCGCCTCTACGACGTCTGCTAACTCTTGATTGCCATCGCGGCGAACAGCGCCGGTCCCTTCGCGTCGGGATCGACCGGCAACATCCGCACGCGCACCTCACTGAACCCCGCACCTGTCAGCAGGCGCGTAATCTGCGTTTCCGAGAACCCGAGCCATACGTGGCCCATCTGCTGCTGATACTCCTCGCGGTCGTGCGGCAGCATGTCGACGACGAGCGCGCGTCCCTTCGGCCTGACGACCCGCCCGATCTCGGCGAGCGCACGCGGCGGCTCTGGCGAGTAGTGCAACACCAGCGAGAGCATCGCGACATCGAGCTCGCCAGACTCGATCGGCAGGCTCTCCAGCTCGCCCCGTCGGATGTCGACGTTGGTGGCTCCGGTGAGCCGCTGGCGTGCCGCCGCAAGCATGTCTTCTGAGCCGTCAACCGATATCACGCGACGGACATACGGCGCCACAACTTCGGTCAGCTGTCCAGTCCCGCAGCCGAGGTCGCCGACGACAAGAGTCGGGTCGATGAGGCCGAGCACTGCCCAGAGAAAGAACTCGTCGCCGAACAGCTCCCCGCGCAGACGATCCCAGCCGCCGGCCGCCGAGGCGAAGAACTCCTCCGATTTCTCGCGCCGCCGGCCGAGTACGCCGCGCAGTCGTCGCTCGTCCTGTTCGGCGCCCTTCGCGGTCTGCACCTGGTCGCGAATCAGCGGCCAGAGCCGCCCCGCCGCCGGATCGAGACTGTCGAGCGCCATGCTGTAGAAGCGGCTCGTGCCATCTCGACGGGACGTCACCCAGTCGTCATCGCCCAAGGTCTTCAGATGACGGCTCACAGTCGACTGCGGGAGCTGCAGCACCGCGCACAGCTCCGAGACCGTCATTTCGTGCTTTTCGAGCAGCAGGAGCATCCGGCACCGGGTCGGATCCGACAGGGCCGTCATGTGCTCGAGAATGGGTGCGACCATCTATCCGTATATCCGGATTGAATGATACATCAGCCGCGCGTGTTTCGTCAACGGGCCCCTGTGAATCGGGGGAAACGGGGGATTTCGGAGGCAACGGGATATCCCCGCAACCCTCCGTGAACTCTCATACCAACTCGGCCTCGAGCTTCGAGACCAGCGCGTCCAACTCAGTCGCCACGGCCCGGACGGTATCGGGCTGGCTCAGATCGACGCCGGCACGGGCGAGCAGGTTCATCGGATAGTCGCTGCCGCCGGCGCGCAGCAGGCGTAGATATCGATCGACTGCGCCCTCACGGACGGCCGCGTCCCGCGACCGTAAGTCCTGCATCAGCCGAGCCGTCGAAGCGAAGCACGTTGCGTATTGATAGACGTAATACGGCGTGCTGAAGAAGTGCGGGATGCGTGCCCACGTGAGACCCGAGATCGGCTCCTCGTCGATGACGTCGCCGTAGTAGTCGCGCAGCAGACCAACATACATTTGGCTCAGCACATCCGCCGTCACGGGCTGATCCTGCTCGACCAGCCGGTGCGCCTGCAGCTCGAAGTCGGCGAACATCACCTGCGTGTAGAACGTGCTGGCGATGCTGTCCACGGCATGCTGCAACAGCACGGCGCGCTGCTCGCGACTCTCGGCGCGCTCGAGCATGAAATCGAGGAACAGCGCCTCGCTCAACGTCGACGGGACCTCGGCGACGAAGATCGTGTATCCGGCGTACACGAAGGGCTGGGTCTGATGCGACAACAGCGTGTGCATCGAGTGCCCCATCTCGTGCGCGAGCGTGAAGACCGCGTCGAGCGTTTCGTTGTAGTTCAGCAGCATGTACGGATGTGCGCCGTACACCGGAGCCGAGTACGCGCCGCTGCGCTTACCGGCGTTCTCGAAGACGTCGATCCAGCGTCCGTCGAACGCCTCGCGCACACGCCCCTGGTACTCCCGCCCGAGCGGTACAACCGAATCGACGATCCACTCGCCGACGCGGTCGTAGGCGTAGTGTGCGTCGTGCTGGACCAGCGGCACGAACAGATCGAACAACCGGTAGTTGTCGAGGCCGAGCACGCGCCGGCGGAGGCGATGATAGCGCCGCAACGGCGCGACGCCCTCCTTGCTGACACGAATCAGCGTCTCGACGACGGACGTGGGGATGTTGTTGCCGTGTAACGCGGCGTGCAGCGTCGATTGATAGCCGCGTGCCCGCGCCTGGAACCAGTCGCGCTGCAGCACGCCGTTGTAGAGCGCGGCGTATGTGTTCTGTCGATCGGCGTATGACTCGTGAAACGCACGATAGGCCTTGGCGCGGTCGTCCTGGTTGCGGTTTGTTTCGAGAATCGCCCGATACTGGCCGTAGGTCAACGTGACCTCGTCGCCGCTCGACAGCTGAATCGTCGCCGGTTTCATGTCGGCCGTGGTCAGCGCCGCGTAGCTGTCGTGCGGCACGCTGCCAAACCGGCCGGCATACGACAGCAGCCGCTCGCCCTGCTCGTCGAGCACATGCTCCTGCTCGTGGAACAGGCTCTCGATGGCGAACCGGTAAACGGCAAGCTCGGGGCGCTCGTCCATCCACTGACGGATGGTCTCGAGCGCAACCGCCAGCAGCTCCGGATGAAACCACGCGCTCGCCTGCTGCTGACGGGCGAACAGGATCTGTACTTGCTGCCGCCGGGCGTTGTGCTCGTTGTTGCGCTGATCCTCGTCGTAGCGCAACGACGCGTAGTACCAGACGCGGTAGCTGAGCGCGCCCATGTCGTCCATCACGCGGAACGCATCGAGCAGCGCGTCAGGCCCCGACGCGAGGGTGCCCCGGCGCGCCGCGAACGCCGCGATGGCCGCATCGAGCCGCTGGTAACTGGTTTGCCAGTCGTCCGGGCTCGAGCAGATCGCCGTGAGGTCCCATCGATAGTGTTGGGGAATCGCCTCACGCGCGGGCGGCTGCCCCGGTCCAGGTCGGTATGTGTCGATCATGACCGCAGGAAGGCCTTGAGATCGTTGTAGTCAGCCGCCATCGACACCGAATGGCGCGGCCGCGAGATCGCATCGGCGAGGACCTTCGGCAGCTCGATGCGTTGACCAATCGCCGGCTCGACGACCTCTCTGAACTTCGCCGGATGCGCCGTCGACAAGAACACGCCGTGCGCATCGGCGTCGTTCATCAGCTGTTCCTGCAGCGCGAGCCACGCGATGGCGCTGTGCGGATCCAGCAAATACCCGTGCTTCCGATACACCTCGCCGATCTCCGCCGTCACGCGGGCGTCATCGTAAGCGAACCCGACGATGTCACGCCGCAGCGCCTCGATATTGCCGCCATAGAGCGACTGCATCCGCTCGAAGTTGCTGGGCGCGCCGACGTCCATCGCGTTGGCCACCGTGGCAATCGAGGGCCTCGGCTGGTAGCGGCCGGTGCGGAGATACTCGGGCACGGCGTCGTTGACGTTCGTGGCGGCGACGAATCGGCAGACGTGGAGGCCGAGCCGCTTGGCAATCAGCCCGGCGGTCAGATTGCCGAAGTTGCCGCTCGGAACCGAGATAATCGGGCCGCCTAAAGACGGCCCCGACGAAGTCTCGTCGCCGGGGCCACTTTTAGGTGGCCCGGCAAGAAGGAAGTAGTAGAACGCCTGTGGTAGCAGCCGACCCAAATTGATCGAGTTGGCCGGTGTCAGCCACACGTACCGCCGCAGATCGTCGTCGGCAAATGCCTGCTTGACCAGACGTTGGCAGTCGTCGAACGTCCCGCGGATCGACAGCGCCGTCACGTTGTCGCCGAGCGACGCCATCTGCGCTTCCTGGACGTCGCTCACCTGCCCTTCGGGATAGAGCACGACGACGCGCGCATCGGGTACGCGGTGAAACGCCTGTGCCACCGCGCTTCCCGTATCGCCCGACGTGGCAACCAGGATGGTCAGAGGCGTGCCGTCGGTGAAGTGGTGCAGCAGACGCGCCTGCACGCGCGCACCGACATCCTTGAACGCGAGCGTCGGCCCATGAAACAGCTCGAGGGACCAGACGCGGTCGGTGACCTGCACCAGCGGCACCGGAAAGTCGAGTGCGTCGCGAACGAGCGCCGCCATCGCCGCTGGCGTGATCTCGTCCCGGAGCAGATGCGCGCCGACCACCGACCCGATCGCGACGATGTCGGCGCCTCGAAGGGCGTCGAGCGTCGCGGCCGGAAGCGGATCGAGCCGCTCGGGCATGTAGAGCCCGCCATCCGGGGCCGTTCCTGCGAACAGCGCGTCGACAAAGGAGATAGGTGGCGATCCGCCGCGGGTGCTAATCCACTGCATGGCCGCAATCACACCTTGACTTCCGGCCGGATTGGCGTGGGACGCCAGTCCTTGTCGACGGCCACGAGCACCACTTCCGCCTCGGTCACCTTCACCCGCTCGCCATGGCCGGATCCAACCGCCGCAGCTCCCGCGTGCCACCGCTCGGCCTCGACCGACACCTTCACGGTGACCGAGGTCCGGCCGACGCGTAACGTCTCTGTGTAGAAGTCGACGAGGTCGCCGACGAACACCGGCTCGTGAAACTCCACCTCGCGCATCGCCTTCGTCACGAACCGATGCACGCCCAGCTTTCGCGCTTCGACCGCCGACGCCAGGTCGATGTTCGAGAGGATCACGCCGCCAAAGATCGTCCCATACGCGTTGGTGTCTTTCGGCAGCAGCAGCACGCGGATCGCCGGGACGCGAGACATGAGTGACCCATTCTCTATCGGTCGTCACCGCTCGGTCTACGGTCTGAGCGAGCGCAGCACGTCGACGGCGCCGCAGTGGCGCCGCCCCTCAACGAGCGCAGCGAGTCGAAGGGGTACAAATTTCGCCGTCACTCCGGCCGAGAGACGTTTATCATGGCCTCAATGAGTACGGTGACCAACGGTCGCACTCTTCCGATCACCGCCACCACATCGACGACGCGCGCGTGGAGCGTGCACGAGGCGAGCGAGCTCTACGAGGTGGCGCGGTGGGGCAAGGGCTACTTCTCGGTCAACGACGCGGGGCACATGCAGGTGCACCCCACCAAGGACCCCGCTCGCGCGATCGATTTGAAAGAGCTGGTCGACCGACTCCAGCTCCGCGGCATCAGCCTTCCCGTGCTGGTCCGCTTCACCGACATCCTCAAACACCGCCTCGGCGATATCCACACTGCATTTCACACCGCAATCACCCAGCACCAGTACCAGGGCGGCTACAGCTGCGTCTATCCGATCAAGGTCAACCAGCAGCGGCAGGTCGTCGAAGAGGTGCATCGCTTCGGCAAGCCGTACAACTTCGGCCTCGAGGCCGGCTCGAAGCCCGAGTTGCTCGCCGTGGTGGCCCTCGCCGACAACACCACGCCGATCATCTGCAACGGCTTCAAGGACGCCGAGTTCATCGAGACGGCGATGCTCGGCCAGAAGATCGGGCGCAACATCATCCCGGTCGTCGAGAAGTACACCGAGCTGGGCCTCATTCTCGAGGCCGCCGAGAAGATCGGCGTGCGGCCGCAGATCGGCATGCGCGTGAAGCTGGCGGCCCGCGGCAGCGGCCGCTGGCAGTCGTCCGGCGGGTTCCGGTCCAAGTTCGGGTTGACGGTCACCGAGATCATGCGCGGGCTCGATGAGCTCAAGGCCCGCGGCATGCAGGACTGTCTCAAGCTGCTCCACTTCCATCTCGGCAGCCAGATCACCAACATCCGCATCGTCAAGGGCGCGCTCAACGAGGCGGCGAGGGTCTACACCGAGCTGGCCAAGCTGGGCGCAGGTCTTCAGTACATCGATGTCGGCGGTGGCCTCGGTGTGGACTACGACGGCTCGCAGACGAACTTCGAGTCGAGCATGAACTACACGCTCGAGGAGTACGCGAACGACGTCGTTTTCCACGTTCAGACGGTCTGCGACGAGGCAGGCGTGGCGCACCCCACGATCGTCTCGGAGAGCGGCCGCGCCGTTGTCGCCTATCACAGCGTGCTCGTGTTCAACGTGCTGGGCGTGTCGGGCTTCGGTGACGAGAAAGTGCCGTCAACGCCGAACACCGAGTGGGAACAGCCGCTGATCGACCTGATCGAGACCTACAACAACGTCACGGCGCGCAATGCCCTCGAAGCGTTTCACGACGCCCAGCAGGCGCTGGACATGGCGCTCAGCCTGTTCAACACCGGCTACCTGCCGCTGGTGCAGCGCAGCATGGCCGAGAACCTGTTCTGGGCGATCTGCACGAAGCTTCAACGCATCGTCGTGACGATGGCCGAAGTGCCCGAGGATCTGCAGAACCTTGACGAGCAGCTGTCGGACACGTACTTCTGCAACTTCTCGCTGTTTCAGTCGATCCCCGACAGCTGGGCGATCAAGCAGCTGTTCCCGGTGATGCCGATCCATCGGCTCAACGAGAAGCCGACGAGTCACGGGGTGCTCGGCGACATCACCTGCGATTCCGACGGCAAGCTGGATCGCTTCGTCGATCGGCGCGACGTCAAGAAGACGCTGCCGCTCCACACCGTGAACAACGACGACTACTACCTCGGTGTGTTCCTGGTCGGCGCGTATCAGGAGATCCTGGGCGACCTGCACAACCTGTTCGGCGATACCCACGCCGTGCACGTCAGCCTCGATGAAAACGGCGGCGCCCGCCTCGACGCGCTGATCAAGGGCGATACAGTGCGCGAGGTGCTCGACTACGTCGAGTTCGATCCGGAGATGCTGCTGGGCAAGCTGCGTACTGACGTGGAAACCGCCGTGCGCGAAGGCCGCGTCGACTATGAAGGCGCCGGCCGGCTACTTCGTTTCTACGAAGACGGCCTCCACGGGTACACGTATCTGGAAGGCTAGGAACGCGTCGATTTACTTCAACGATCCCGTCAAATCGTACGCCGCAACGCTATTACTAAACAGGAACGGCACAATCGCAGTCCGAGTCTTCGCGATGTAGCCGAAGTCGGCGCCACCGGCCGAGAACTTCGCGAGCACCGTCACCTTCCCCGCCGGCGACACACGCAGCAATCGGGCGCCGATGACGTCGGTGACGAGCAGCCCACCCTGCCCATCGAGCTCGATGCCATCGATGCCGCCGACGGGTTCCACCGTCACACGCGTGCGTTGCTTCGTCTTGCGATCGAACGCGAACAGATGACCATTGGGCGCCGGCCCTCGTCCGCGCGCCGGGGGCGCCGCATCTCCCCGTCCAGCGTCGCCGCGTCCTCGCGCCGGCGGCGCCTGCTCACGCCCGGGACCGCCGCCGCGCGGCGCCGCGGGACCGATGGTGCCGAGAATGAGCCGGTCGCGATCGACCAGCAGACCGTTGGGCTGCTCGACCACGTCGGCACCTTCGACGAAGACCGATGACTTGCCGTCTTTCACGGCGTAGATGCGCGATTGCGCCGAGTCCGACACGTAGACGGTGCCATCGGACGCGGCGGCGAGATCGTTGAGGAACTGCGCGCCATCGACCTTGACGCGCTGCTTGATTTGCGCCCTGCCGATATCAATCGCCACAACTTCGTCGATATCGGCGACCCACAGTGTGTTGCCCACGCTGCGGAGCCCTTTCGGCGCATTCAGCCCGGTCACCCATTTCGCCGCGACGACTTTGCCGTCTGGCGCGAGCCTGGAGATGTAGCCGTTGCCGTCCTTCTCGAGGATCTGGCCGTTGATCGACGAGACGAAGATCGCGTTTGAGCCGGAATGGTAGTAGGCGCTCTCCGGCGCCGCGAAGTCAGTGGTGATGTTCCAGAGCGGATTGAGCGTAGGACCCTCTTGCGACCCGGGAGCCTGCGCCAGGACGGACGCGCCGACGAGAACGCAGACGAAGATCGTGAGAGAACAACGAGGCCGCACGTGTGTCCTTACGACGCCCGCTTGCGCTGATCGTAGAACTTGCGGCAGGCGCGTTGGAAGCGTTCGTTCAGCGGACCGGCGATCTCCGGCGGGACCGGACCGAGTCGCATCCACTGTGCTTGCGCGGTGCGGACTTCCTGCTCGAGCGCGCGCCAGCGTGCGCCTTCGTTCTCGGCGCTGCGAGCGGCGCCGCCCGATATCGTGTTGGACGCGAGACGCTCGCGCCACTGTTGCGCCAGCATCTCCGCGGGCGACAGCGGCGCGGCCGGCTTGGCCGGCTGCGTCGAGACGAGCTCCTCCACCTTCGCGAGCAGCTTCTCCATTCGCTTGCGAGTGGTCTCGGGATCGAGATCGGTGCCCGCGAACGCCACCGGCCACGTCGCGACGAGACGCCCCACCGCCTGGAAATAGCGCGCGGCGAGATCCTGCTGCACGGTTCGCGGCAGCTCCGGCGCCTGCTGCCACTTCGTCCTCGCCTGCTGGACGATGGCGTGGAGATTGTCCGGAGCCGCGCCGGGTTCGGTGCCCTCTGACGGCAGCAGCCCCTCGAGGTCGCGGATGACCGTCTCGCGCACCGCGGCCTTTTCCTGCAGCTCCACCTGGTCGCGGTGCTTGTAGCGCTCGAAGAACCGATCGCACGCGGTGCGGAAGCGCTGCCACACGGCTTCCGAGCGGGACTTGCGGACCGGCCCGATCGTTTTCCAGGTCGCTTGCAGGTGCTTCAGTCGCGCCGCCGACTGATCCCAGTCGTTCGACTCGGCCAGCTCCTCGGCTTCCGCGCACAGCGCCTCTTTTCGCGACAGGTTCCCCGCCCACTCTTCCTTGCGACGCTTGAGATCCTCCTGACGACGCGTGAAGAAGCGATCGCATGCCTGACGGAAACGCTCCCAGATCGCCTTCTCGTGTCCACGCGGCACGGCGCCGATCGATTTCCATTCTGCCTGCAGCGCCTGAATCGCGGTGGCGGTCTTGATCCAGTCGGTCGATTCGGCGAGCGCCTCGGCGCGCTCGCACAGCTCCTGCTTGCGTGCGAGGTTGGCGCCCCGTTCTTCGTTCTGTGCGGCGAAATGCGCCGCCGTGCGTCCGTAGACGTCGTCCTGGGCCGCCTTGAAGCGGCGCCACATCGCCTCACCCTGCACGCGTGGGGCGAGCGCCACCTGTTTCCATCGCGCCTGGAACTCGCGCATGCGACGCCCGGCGACGTCGAGGTTCTCCTCGGTCTTCAGCGCCTCCATCTCGCGACAGAGCTCCTCCTGCACCTGCAGGTTGGCCCATCGCTGCCACTCGTCGGCGTCGCGCAGTTCCTGCAGCCGCGGCGCGAGCTTCGCCCGTGCCTCGTCGAGGCGTGTGTGAATCTCCTGACGATCGCGCTTCGACGGCAGCGGCACACGACTCTCGAGCGCGGTGCGAATCTCACGCAACGCGCGATCACCGGCCTTCAGCGTCAGCTGCTCGCTCGCAGCCAGCGTCTCGACCTGACGACACAACTGCTGCAACCGTCGGAGATGCTCCTGCTCCTGCCGGGCACGCGTCTGCTGATGCTCGCCCTCTTTCTGCTCGAGCGCAGCGACGGCCTGCTCGAGACGCTCGGCGGCGCCGGGGTTCGCCGTCGCATGCTCGCGCAGGACGTCGGCGTCGCGCCGCAGGCCGCGCCATCGCGCCACTACTTCATCGACCGACTGATCGGAGGCGAGCAACTGCTCGAGCTCAGTGGCCAGCGTCTCGAGCCTCGCCGCAGCGGCCTCGGCCAGCACGCGCCGCCGCTCGCGATCCTCGAAGGCACGCGATGCGTCCTGGAACCGCCGCGTCAACGAGGCGGCGTACTCCGACGGCATCGGCGGCAGAGTGTCCCATTTGACGCGGAGCTCGGCGATCCGGTCCGCCGCCTCGGGGCCGGTCAACTGCTCGATCTCGCTGACGATCGCGACACGGTCGGCTTGCTCCCGCGCCAGCGCGCGCTCGCGCTCCTGCTCGGCCAGCCGCTCCTGACGACGGACGTCGATCGCTTCACGGACGGCATCGGAAGCCGATTCGAACTGCTGCCCCAGCACGGCGTCGATGTCGACGTCGGCCTGCAGCTCGGCCCACGCGAGGCGCACCTCCGACAACGCTCCGGAGGCCTCGTCCGGATCGGCGGTGGCGACCAGCGCTTCGGCGCGATGAACCAGCACCAGGGCCTTCGCGCGGTCCTCGGCGCTCAGTCGCGGCGCGACCGGCGCCGGCTGTGATGTCTCTTCCATCTGGCGCAGCCTGGTGCGCGCGCGTCTCGCGGCGACCTTGTTGCGCGCGCGCTGCGCGATCGCGGAGAGCGAGTCGGACGCGGCAATGCGCTCGAGCGCGGCGACGGCCACGTCGGTGTGCTCCGACTTCAGCGCGACGTTGAGAATCTCCTCGGCGTCCTGCAGGCGTCCCAACGCGTGCAGACGCGTCGAGCCGTCCGAGGCGTGGCGGCTCACCGCGCCCAGAGCCTTCGGGTCCTCGATCAGATCCACGACCGCAGCGCGTACGTTCGGCACGGTGCTCTCGCGCGCGACCACCACGACTTCCTTGGTCCGCCCGAGTGCGACCAGCTGCCGCACCGCGTCGGTGGCACGGGCCACGTCCGTGGTTTCGGCCGCGAGGCCCGCCAGCCCACGCACGGCTTCGGCGCGCACGTCGTCGTCGGGATCGGTGCGCGCGATTTCGCCGAGCTCGGCGACGTCGTTGAGGCGCGTCACCGCGGCGCGCCTCACCCGCGCTTCCGCGTCTTCGCGTGCGAGCTGCCGCAGCGCATCGCCCTCGTCCGGCCCCAGCTCGTAGACGGCAGCCGCGCGAACGCCAGGGTCAGCGTGTTTCCAGCGGGGTTGAGGACGAAGCTTTTCGAGAATGCCCATAAGACGTGCTCGGCGAGTCCTTAAGTCTACAACGACGCCTCAACGGAGATGCATCGTCTGTACCTCATTTCATCGAGCGAAAGTGATGAGCGGAACTCGTAAATCCAAAAAGGCTTAACCGGCGGATCCAAGAAAGGCGAAGTGGACGAGGGGGAAGGGGACAGAACCAATCGGAGGGGACAGAGGTCACGGCCGTTGGGGAGGACTGAAATCCCGATCAGCCCTGCCCTCTGGCCCCGATCCCCTTGCCCCCTTCACATTACTTGACGAACAACATCTCTCGATAGGTCGGCAACGGCCAGATCTCGTGCGGCGTCAGCAGTTCGATCTCGTCGCCGACCTCGCGAAGCTTGGCCATGGCGGGCACAATCTTGTCGCGCATGTACTTCGCGTGCTTCTCGGCCGAACCCCCGTTGTGATCCAGCAAGTGGGCCAAGACGTCAGTCTGCGCCTTGAACGTGTCGACGAGCTTCGTGTAAGTGCCCAACAACTTCTTGCCCTGAGCACTGTGCCCGCCGCCGGCCTTGACGGCCGCGACGCTCTGACCGATCTGCTTCTGGTACTCGAGCGCCGCCGGCAGGATGTAGCGGTTGGCCATGAGTACCATCAACTGCCCCTCGATGTTGACGGTCTTGTTGTAGTTCTCCAGGAAAATCTCGTAGCGCGCGTGCGTCTCGCGCTCGTTGAGGATCTTGAAGCGATCGAGCAGCTTGGTCGCCTCCTTGGTGATGAGCTGCGGTAACGCGTCGACCGTGTTCTTCAGGTTCAGCAGCTTGCGCTTGGCCGCTTCCTTCTCCCACTCCGGCGCATAGTTGTTGCCATTGAAGATGATCCGCTTGTGCTCCTTGATGATCTTCGTCACGAGCTTGCCGACCGACTTGTTCAACTCCTCGCCCTTGGCGGTCGCGGCTTCCAGCTCGGTCGCGATCGAGTCGAGCGAGTCGGCCATGGCCGCGTTCAGCACCATGTTCGGGAACGCGATGCTCTGCCCCGACGACACGGCGCGGAACTCGAACTTGTTGCCGGTAAAGGCAAACGGGCTGGTGCGGTTCCGGTCGCCCGCATCGCGCGGCAGCTTCGGCAGGACGCTGACGCCCAGATCCTGAATGCCGCCCTGCTTGGTCGACTTGGCGCCGCCGCTCTTCTCGATCTGCTCGAAGATGTCGGTCAACATCTCACCCAGGAAGATCGACAGGATCGCCGGCGGCGCTTCGTTCGCGCCGAGACGATGATCGTTGCCCGCGCTCGCGATGCTGGCGCGCAGCAGACCCTGCCACCGATCGACGGCGCGCAACACCGCCGCGCAGAAGACCAGGAACTGCATGTTGTCGTGCGGCGTGTCACCTGGGGAAAGCAGGTTGTTCCCGAATTCGTCGGACAGCGACCAGTTATTGTGCTTGCCGGAGCCGTTGACGCCGGCAAACGGCTTTTCGTGCAGCAGACACGCCAGGCCGTACTTCGGCGCGATCTTCTTCATCATCTCCATCGTCATCATCTGATGGTCGACGGCGAGGTTCGCGTTCTCGAAGACCGGCGCAATCTCGTACTGACTCGGGGCCACTTCGTTGTGCCGCGTCTTCACCGGCACGCCGACCTTGTACAGCTCCAACTCCGTTTCGGCCATGCAGGCGAGGACGCGCTCGGGAATGGCGCCGAAGTACTGGTCTTCCATCTCCTGTCCCTTCGGCGGCTTGGCGCCGAAGAGTGTCCGGCCCGCGTTGATCAGATCGGGACGCGCGAAATAGAAGTTGCGATCAATCAGGAAATACTCCTGCTCGGGGCCACACGTCGCGTAGACACGCTCCGCCGTCGAGCCGAACAGCTTGAGCACGCGCACGGCCTGCGCCGACACGGCCTCCATCGAGCGCAGCAACGGCGTCTTCTTGTCGAGCGCTTCGCCAGTCCAGCTCACAAACGCCGTCGGAATCACCAGCGTGACGCTGTTGCCGCCGTTGTAGAGCAGCCACGGCGGGCTCGTTGGATCCCACGCCGTGTAGCCGCGCGCCTCGAAGGTGGAGCGCATGCCGCCCGACGGGAAGCTCGATGCGTCGGGCTCGCCCTTGATCAGTTCCTTGCCGCGGAACTCCGCAATCGCCGAACCGTCCGCCGTCGGCGACAGAAACGAGTCGTGCTTCTCCGCCGTGATGCCCGTCATCGGCTGGAACCAGTGCGTGTAGTGCGTCGCCCCGTGTTCGAGCGCCCAGTCCTTCAGCGCAGCGGCCACGGCATCAGCGGTCGCGATATCGAGTGGCTCACCGCGAGTGATCGTGGCGCGCAGTCCCCGATAGGCGGTCTTCGACAGTCGCTCCTGTTGCAGCTTGTCGTTGAAACACAGGCTGCCGAACACGTCGGAGGCCTTGACGGCGGGCGGGGTGGGAGCGGCGCGTTCGGTCAGCGACCAATCGCGAATGCTTTTTGCGGCTTCGGCAAGTGCAGCAGATCCCATGTGACGACGCGTCCTTTCTTGCGGAGCGGATGTTCGCGGCTAAATTGTTGTGGGTGCCCGATACGGCTCGGGCGACGGGGGCCGAGCGGAGATCAGATTATGGCGCCAAATTTGTCGAGTCTGCAAGCCTGCCGCCTCCCCGTTGCACTCGACGGCGCCAAAACTGCGAAGTGACGCTGCGATGGTGCAGCCACCGCACGATTTCAGGTACACTCCATCACTTCCTGCCCTGCGACCTGGGCAAAACCACGGGTCGCCGGTCGAAATCAGCAAGATCCGCTATGCTTCGACCCTCTTTCCACCGGGCCCCGGGCCCAGGCCTCAGGCCTCAGGACTTCAGAACGACGCGACGGCGACGTGAGGCCTGGCCCCTGAGGCCGGACGCCTGCGCGATTAGGAGGTGTGTGCATGACGCCTGACGACTTCTTCGCCCTTGCCAAGAAGCACGAGGCCGAAATGGTCGACTTGAAGTTCGTCGACATGCTCGGCAGTTGGCAGCATTGCTCGTTTCCGATCGAACACTTGAGCAAGGACACGTTCACGGAGGGACTCGGCTTCGATGGATCGTCGATCCGCGGCTGGATGGGCATTCACGAATCCGACATGCTCGCGGTGCCCGACGCCGCAACCGCGCGCCTCGATCCCTTCTTCGCCAAGCCGACCGTCAGCGTCATCGCCAACATCGTCGATCCGGTCAACGGCAAACCGTTCACGCGCGACCCGCGCCACATCGCGGCGAAGGCCGAGCAGTATCTCAAGGACTCCGGCATCGCGGAAACCTGCTTCATCGGACCGGAGCCGGAGTTCTTCATCTTCGACGAAGTGCGCTACGAGCAGAACCAGCATCGTGGCTACTACCAGATCGACTCGGTCGAGGGCGCGTGGAACACCGCGCGCATCGAGGAGCCCAACCTCGGATACAAACCGAGCTTCAAGGGCGGCTACTTTCCGGTGAGCCCCACCGACACCTATCACGACCTGCGCGGTGAGATGGTCTACGAGATGCGCAAGGTCGGCATCGTCGTCGAGGCGCACCATCACGAGGTCGCAACGGCCGGACAGAGCGAGATCGACATGCAGTTTCAGCCGCTGCTGAAGATGGCCGATCAGTTCATGTGGTACAAGTACATCTGCAAGAACGTCGCGAAGCGCCACGGCAAGACGGTGACGTTCATGCCGAAGCCGATCTTCGAGGACAACGGCAGCGGCATGCACACGCACACGTCACTGTGGAAGGGCAAGACGCCGCTCTTCGCCGGCGACGGCTACGCCGGTCTGAGCGATCTGGGGCTCTGGGCCGCAGGCGGTCTGCTCAAGCACGCGCCGGCGATTCTCGCCTTCGCGGCGCCGACGACGAACTCCTACCGCCGTCTCGTGCCTGGATTCGAAGCCCCGGTCAACCTCGCGCTGTCTGCCCGCAACCGCTCGGCCTCGATTCGCATCCCGATGTACTCGAAGAGCCCGAAGTCCAAACGGCTCGAGTTCCGCTGCCCCGACCCGAGCTGCAACGGCTACCTGGCGTGGTCGGCGATGCTGATGGCGATGATCGACGGCATCCAGAACAAGATCGACCCCGGCAAGCCGCTCGACCGCGACATCTATGAGATGACGCGCGCCGAAATGAAGGAGATGGGCATCCGGACGACGCCGGGATCACTCGAGGAGGCGATCAACGCGCTCGACCAGGACCACGCGTTCCTGACCAAGGGCGATGTGATCACCAAGGATTTGATCGACACGTGGATCGAATACAAGCGCACGAAGGAGCTCGATCCAATTCGGTTGAGGCCGCATCCACACGAGTTCTATCTCTATTACGACAACTAAGACGTTCGAACACGTGTACGGCGGGTCTAAAGACCCGCCTCTACGTCGCCCCCGTGCGAACGTCGTGGAGGCGGGTCTTCAGACCCGCCGTACTAAGTCCATCGCTTAAGCTGTACCTCGTGACCGCTGATCTTCTCCGCAAGCTCCTGACTCAGCGCATCCTCATCCTCGACGGTGCCATGGGCACGATGGTGCAGCGTGAGCGGCTCGATGAGGAGGCGTTCCGCGGCACACGCTTCCGTGCACACCCGCAGCCGCTCAAGAACGACATCGACCTGCTCGTCCTGACGCAGCCCGACATCATCAGCGGAATCCATCACGGTTATCTCGAGGCCGGCGCCGACATCATCGAGACCAATACCTTCGGGAGCACGTCGATTGCGCAGGCGGACTACAGGCTCGAGTCGGCGGCGTACGAGCTGAACGTCGAGGGGGCGCGGCTGGCGCGTGAGGCGGCCGACGCGTGGACCCGACGCACCCCCAACCGGCCGCGGTTCGTCGCCGGCGCCATCGGACCGACGAACCGCACGTTGTCGATCTCACCCGACGTCAGCAACCCTGCGTTCCGCGCCTCGACGTTCGCCGACATCCGGGCCGCCTATCGAGAGCAGGTACGCGGCCTGATCGACGGCGGCGTGGATCTGCTGCTGCTCGAGACGATCTTCGACACGCTCAACGCCAAGGCGGCGATCGCGGCGATACTCGACGAGTTCGACGTGCGCGCCCGCGAATGGCCGATCATGATCTCGGCGACGATTACCGATCGCAGCGGCCGCACGCTTTCGGGCCAGACGCTCGACGCCTTCTACGTCTCGATCCGGCATGCGCGCCCACTGAGCGTCGGATTGAACTGCGCGTTCGGCGCCCGAGAGCTGCGTCCGTACATCGCCGAGCTCGCCCGCGTCGCCGGCGAATACGTCACCTGCCACCCCAACGCCGGGCTGCCCAATGCGTTCGGCGAGTACGACGAGCGCCCCGAGCAGACCGCAGCACTGCTCCGCGACTTCGCCGACGCCGGCCTGCTCAACATCGTCGGCGGCTGCTGCGGCACTACGCCCGAGCACATCCGGGCGATCCGTGAGGCGGTGGACGGAATGGCACCCCGCATCTGTGCCCTCGATGGGCCGCGTGAACGATTCACCGAGTACGCCGGCCTCGAGACGCTGACGGTGCGTCCCGACTCGACGCTGATCGTCGTCGGTGAGCGGACGAACGTCACCGGCTCGAAACGATTTGCGCAGTTCGTCGCCGACGGCCGCTACGTCGACGCGGTCACGATCGCGCTGGAACAGGTGCGCGGCGGCGCCAACATCCTCGACGTCAACATGGACGAAGGGATGCTCGACTCCGAGGCGGCGATGACGACGTTCCTCAACGTCATCGCGACCGAGCCGGAGATCGCGCGGCTTCCGATCATGGTCGACAGCTCCAAATGGTCGGTGCTCGAGGCCGGCCTCGCCTGCGTTCAGGGCAAGGCGATCGTGAACTCGATCAGCCTGAAGGAAGGCGAGGAGGACTTCCTGCACAAGGCACGGACGATCCGCCGCTATGGCGCTGCCGTTGTCGTGATGGCCTTCGACGAGCGCGGACAGGCCGATACCGCCGGGCGCAAGGTCGAGATCTGCGAGCGCGCCTACGGCCTGCTCGTCGACAAGGCGGGGTTCGATCCGCTCGACATCATCTTCGATCCGAACATTCTGGCGATTGGCACCGGGATCGAGGAACACAACTTCTACGGGCTCGATTTCATCGAGGCCACTCGCATTCTGAAGTTGACGTGCCCGGGCGCGAAGATCAGCGGCGGGGTGAGCAACCTCTCCTTCGCGTTTCGTGGGAGCGCGAAGGTCCGCGAGGCGGTGCACTCCGCGTTCCTCTACCACGCGATTCACGCCGGGCTGGACATGGCGATCGTCAACGCCGGACAGCTGACGGTGTACGAGGAGATTCCGAAGGATCTGCTCGCGCTGGTCGAGGACGTCATCTTCAATCGCCGGCCGGAGGCGACCGAACGGCTGGTCGCGTTCGCAAGCTCGGTGAAGGGAGACGCCGGACCGCGTGCGGCTGATCTGGCCTGGCGAGAAGGTACCGTGCAGGTGCGCATCGCTCACGCGCTGGTGCACGGGATCGTCGACTACCTCGAGGCCGATGTGGAGGAGGCGCGGCGCGCCATGCGCCGCCCGCTCGACGTCATCGAGGGGCCACTGATGGACGGCATGCGAATCGTCGGCGACCTGTTCGGCGCGGGCAAGATGTTCCTGCCGCAGGTGGTCAAGAGCGCGCGGGCGATGAAAAAGGCGGTCGCATGCCTCCTCCCGTACATGGAGGAAGAGGCAACCTCACAGGGCAAAGGTCAAACCGCGAAGGTCGTGCTCGCGACCGTCAAAGGCGACGTGCACGACATCGGCAAGAACATCGTCGGCGTCGTGCTCGGCTGCAACAACTACGAAGTGATCGACCTCGGCGTGATGGTCCCTGCCGATCGCATTCTGGATGCGGCGGTCGAGGCCGGAGCGGATCTGGTCGGCCTCAGCGGACTGATTACGCCTTCGCTCGACGAGATGGTCTTCGTCGCGCGCGAGATGCAGCGCCGCCACCTGTCGGTGCCGCTGCTGATCGGCGGCGCCACGACCAGCCGCATCCACACCGCGGTCAAGATCGCTCCGGAGTATCGCCACCCGGTGGTGCACGTCGTCGATGCGTCGCGCGCGGTCGAGGTCGTCTCACGACTGCTGAGTCCGACCGAACGCGAGGGCTTCGATCGATCACTGCATGAGGAACAGGAGCGGCTGCGAACCCAACACGCGGCATTGAAACGCCGCCCGCTGCTGCCCTGGCCCGAGTCGCGACACCACCGCCTTGCCGTCCGCTTCGACGTCGAGCCGCGTGCAGTGCCGGCCTTCGTGGGGACGCGCGTCGTCGAGCCGGCCCTGCCCGAGATCGTTCCATACATCGACTGGACGTTCTTCTTCACGGCATGGGAGCTGAAAGGCCGGTTTCCCGCGATCCTCGAACACCCGCAATACGGTGCCGCCGCTCGAGAGCTGTATGACGAGGGACGTCGCCTGCTCGACCGCATCGTGACAGAAGCACGCTTGAGCGTGCGCGGCGTATACGGCTTCTGGCCCGCGGCCGCCGACGATGATGACATCGTCGTCTTCGACGGGACGCGAGCGCCGGCCCCGCTCGCCCGCTTTCCAATGCTGCGTCAGCAAGAGCAGCAGTCGGAGAACCAACCCTATCTCTCGCTTGCCGACTTCGTCGCTCCGCTCGGAAGCCACACACTCGACAGCATCGGGGCATTCGCGATTACGGCAGGACTCGGGGCCGACGTGCTCGCCGCGAGCTTCGAACAGGACCACGACGACTACCATTCGATCATGGTGAAGGCACTGGCCGATCGGCTGGCCGAGGCCAGTGCGGAATGGCTGCACCACCGCGCGCGTGACGACTGGGGATACGGCGCCGGCGAGCAGTTGTCAGCCGAGGATCTGATTGCCGAGCGGTACCGCGGCATCCGGCCGGCGTTCGGCTACCCGGCGTGCCCCGATCACAGTGAAAAGGACCGGCTCTTCGCGCTGCTGGAAGCCGGCCGCGCCGGACTTTCTCTCACCGAACACTACGCGATGCTGCCGGCGGCATCGGTGAGCGGCCTCTATTTCAGCCATCCCGCGGCCCGGTACTTCAGCGTCGGACGTCTCGGCCGCGACCAGCTCGAAGACTACGCACGGCGAAAAGGCGTGACGATCGGCGACGTCGAACGGTGGCTCAGACCGAACCTGGCGTACGAAGCGCTTTGAGCTTCCGAGCGGACGGTCTAGCATGGGGAGGCCCCAGGGCCCAGGCCCCAGGGCTGAGGCCTAGTCTCGAGCATTCCTGATGGAGTACCTGATCAAGCAGTACACACTCGACAGCGGCGCCCTCGAAATCCAGTACATGGAGGAGTACTTCGGCGAGTTCCCGCGGAAGAAGACCGCCGCCGAGATCATCCGGCGCTTGCAGAGTCGCGAGTTCCTGATTCTGATGGCCGAAGCGCCGCTGCCCGACGACCCCGGCACGATCGTGCCGGTGGCCTTCAAGATCGTCCACGAGATCCGCAACACGGAGAGCGAGCCCAAGCTCGCCGATCTGGTCGCTCGCCTCCGCGACTGCGTCCGCTTCGACGATCGGAAGGTGCTCTACAGCTGGATCGGCGGCACACGGCGCGACTGGCGCGGACAGGGGCATTTCCGTGCGCTGACCGAGGAATCGGAAGCGTGGGCGCATGCCGTCGGCTTCCACGAGGTCGTGGTGAAGACGAAGAACCGCTTCTACGATATGCGCGGCACGCTCGACCAGCTCGAATTCAACGTGATCAAATACGAAGTGCACCCACACGACAATCGCGAGTCGAAGGTGTACTTGAGCAAGCCGCTCACCTCAGACGTCGTCCGCGCGCATACCAGCAGCCGCACCGTCGTCTTCGCCGATTAGACCCCTTTCCTGATCCGCTCCATCAGCCGGCCCAGCGCTCGCGTCACTGCCATACGGGCCGCGTCTGATGTCGGCATGCCAAAGCGGCGGCCGATCTCCTCGTAGGTCCACTGCGCCTCGATCCGCGCCACGATCAGCTCGCGGTCGCGTGACGGCATCTTGCCGAGCGCCACGTGATACCGATAGACGTCCTCCGCCCGCACCGCTTCTTCGTACGGCGATCGGATGTCGGAGGGCATGTCGTCCGGCAGCTCGCTCGGCGCCGGGTGGCGGCCAATGCGGCGAACCTCGTCGCGAATCAGGTTCATGACCGACTGCCGCAGGTAGCCCTGCATCGCGCCGACGTGTCTGGGCTCGAAGGTGTCGAGGCGCCGGAGCACGTGCAGCACCGTCTCTTGCACGAGATCGCCGGTATCGAGCTTGCCGCGCGCGGCGGCAGGAAGCTTGCCATGCGCCCACCGGCGCAAGTGCGGCAGACTGCGCTGCAACAACGCTTCGACCGCACTTCGGTCGCCGTCCTGTGCCCGAATGACCAGTTCGATCGTCGGCTCGTCGCTGAGCAGCACTGGACGGTCGTCGCGGCGCTCCGACGGGTCGTCGGGCCGCCGGGTTGCCGAACTGATCTTGCGAGACGGGCGTTTCATGCGGGTGGAGTCTTGCCTAGCAATGATAGCGGGGAACCCCGAGACCGCGTCGGCTCGATCGCCGCGATCACGGGTCATTTCGTGCAATCGCGCTGAACCGGCTATCCTGCCATCGCAGCATGGTCGGAACGACGGTCAGCCATTACCGGATTACCGGAAAGCTCGGCACTGGCGGGATGGGCGTCGTCTACGAGGCCGAGGATGCCCGGCTACGCCGGAAGGTGGCGCTCAAATTCCTGCCAGACGACCTGGCCGGCGATGCCGACGCCGTCCGGCGCTTCCGGCGTGAAGCCGAGACGATCGCCACTCTCAACCACCCACGCATCTGCGCCGTCTTCGACATCGACGAGCACGACGGGCATGCCTTCATCGTGATGGAGCGTGTCGACGGCGTAAACCTGAAGACGTTCATGTCGCGGCAGACCCTGACGACCGCCGACATCGTCGCGATCGCCCTCCAGATCGCCGGCGCGCTCGAGGCCGCCCACGAAAAGGGCATCGTCCACCGCGACATCAAGCCGGGTAACGTCCTCATCAACGAGCGCGGCGAGGTCAAGGTGCTCGACTTCGGGCTGGCGCGGCGCTTCAAGACCAACGATACCGATGAACTCGGGCTCGAAGGGTCGACGATCCCGGGGCGGCCACTCGGCACGGCCAACTACATGGCGCCCGAACGGATCCTGCAGCTCCCGCTCGACCCGAGGAGCGACCTGTTTTCGCTGGGGGTGGTGATTTACGAGATGGCGACGGGGAGGCTGCCGTTTGCGGGAGCCTCCCCGTCCGAGACCGTATCGAACGTACTCGATAAGGATCCCGTTCCCCTCATGACGTTGGCCCCACAGCATCCCAAGGGGCTAGAAACCATCGTGAACCGGCTGCTCGCCAAAACGGCGAGTGATCGCTACGCCTCAACGGCGGCCCTCTCCGCCCAATTGGTTGTGATGTCCGGAAAGAGCGGCCGGCTGGGTGCGTGGTGGAACCGGTTGTTCACTGGAAGTTGAGTGCGGCCGGCGACTACCAGTCGACGCGTACTTCGGGTGGCGGAGCATCGTCAGGTTCAGACCTGGCGATCACGGGAACGTCGAGCACGAGCGTCCACATATTGGACACGCTATCGAAGAACGGGGTCGCTCCGTTTGCCGCGTTTTGAGCGTCGTTCATGCTTTCGAACCGCAGTCTGACGCGAAACTTGCGGGTGTGCCCTTTCTTCCGGCCAACATCCTCGACGGCGATCGGATCCCGGCCGAGCGCCTTGGTCTTGGTGTGAACGTTCGTGGTACCGTTCTTCGGTGGACGGCTGGGATCCTTGTCCTTGACCTTCAGGTCTTGACCGTCTTCGTGATCGATAGCCCAATAAACGCTACCGTTCCCGCTTACTTCGCCGTTTCCCATTCTCCACCTCCGATAAAGTGTCCGTGGTGTTCCGTCGCACACCCCGCACTCGCGAGTACATAACGCCGTGAACCACAAAGCCGAACAGATCAATGAGTGAGGGAACGGATGCCGACGCGGGACTCGAATCCTGGACGATCCGTTTCGGGGATCAACGCCCGGACTCCTCCGATCAGACTGGCGGCTGCCTGGCGCTCCGCGTCCGCGCCGGTCCGGTTACCCTGGCCTTCCATCGCCCGACTGCTCAAGTAATGCCGTTGCGCCAGTACTTCTGCACCCGGCGTACGATCGGCGTCGGACACCACTTGTTCGAGTAAACGAAGAGCGCTATCGAATTTCCGGGTGTCGATCGCGAGCCGAGCGAGAACGAGGCGGCATTTCGCTTCGAGCGTGAACCGGCCCATCGCCGTCGCTTGCTTCAGGCTCCGTGTCGCGAGGCGTTCCGCGGAGCTCCGATTTCCACTGATTGCGTCCAACAGCGCCAGATTGACCTGAGACTCTACCGAAGCGACATCAGGCCACTCGTGAATCAACAAGGATGTGGCTCGCGTGAAATGATTCCTTGCCTCGGCGAATCGTCCTCGCTCGTATGCGAGCTCTCCCCGCACCTGGTAGACAAGGGGCAGGAGACCCGTATCCGACCGGAGTTGAACATCACTTGCGGCCCGCTCCAGCTCCTGTTCCGCAGTCGCGAAGTCACCAAGGCGCAGCGCGGCTTGCGCGAGGCGTATACGGGCGTGCGCCGCGTCCTGGCCTGCGCTCCCCGCAAGTATCGGAACGATCAAATCCCTGGCATTGCTGTATTCACCACGCTCGATTTTCAATGTCGCCAGATCGGTGGCGATGGCGGCGAACTCGTCATCGAGGTCGTTCTCTTCGGCGACGCTGCGGGCGCGAAGGAGTTCCTGCTCCGCGGCGGCGTGCCGCCCGGCATACCGGTGGTACTCGCCCAGGAATTGCAGGCCGAGCACGATGAAATTGGCGTCGTGCAGCTTGCGGGAGACGGCGAGCGCCGTCCGCAGGTCTGCGACCGCATTTTCCGGATTCCGGTAAGCGATCATGATGCCCGCCAAGTTCGTGAGGTTTCGCGCAGCCTCTTGCTCATCCCCCAACTTGGTGTTCAGTTTGTAGCTTTGACTCAGGTAGTCGACGGCACGGCCAAAATCGCCCAGCGCCTTGTAGGTCACGCCGAGATTACCGAGGACACGCGGCTCCAGCGCAACATTGCCGGCCGTTCGTGCCATCGTCAGCGAACGCTCCCACGCCGCCGCGGCCTCCGCCAGTCGACCCTGTGATTCCGCGGCGAGCGCCACGTAGTTATAGGCCCGCGACAGGCCGTAGGGGTAGCCCAGCTCGATGAACAGGCCGACCGCGGCCTGCGCATGCGCTTGCGCTTGCGCACGTTCATCACCAGTACCCAAGCGCGCTGTCTCGGTCATACACAGCAGTGTCTGCGCTTCTCCGCCTCGCGCGCCGAGCTCGCGATATCGTCCCAGGGCTGACATCGACTGCACCCGAGCCCGCGCGCGATCGGTCAGACGGTTGTAGATCTGGCACAGGCGAAGGTGCGGGTCCGCGAGGCGGCTATCCATCCGGAGCACGTCGAAGTAAGTTTGAATCGCAGCATCGCTCATGCCTTCACGCTCTTGAAACGCGCCGAGTTCCATCAGCGGCGCCACCTGGTCGGGATGACGCTGGGTGAGAGCGCGATAGCTCGCTTCTGCCGCTGCAAGATCACCTCGCGACTCCGCCACGATCGCGTCGACAAGAAGCCGTTCTGGTTCTCTCGTTTCGTTGGACAGCAGTTGCGTAGCCTGTTGGGCGAGACGCTCGGCTTCGACGGTGCGCCGCATGAGGCGGCCAACACGGCTGGCCCATGCGAACAGGACGGGGTTCAGCGGATCGTTCTCGCGGGCGACCATCAACGAGCGCCAGGCCGCGTCGTACTCCAACTCCTCGTACGCGTCGAGCCCCTTCTCGAAGGCAACGGCCGCGGCCAGTGTCGACGCGGGAAGCCTGATCGCATCATGAGCGCCCACGAGGGTCCGCAAGACATGCGCGATTCGGCGTCGCACCGAACCGTTGCGAAAGTGCTCCTCAATCCTCGTGGCCAAGCCGGGCACGAGGGTTCGATACACGCGCTCATCAACGATGGCGGACACGAATGAATCCGTGTCCGCGACCGCCAACACGCTCGCAGTTCGAGCATCACGGAACTCCGCGCGTGCCCTCCAGCCGACTCCTTCTCTCACGAGACTTGGCAGCACGAGGATCTGCGTTTGGGTGTTCGCGCTGATCGCCTGCTGCAGCTCATTCGACGGGATTTCACGGCCGAACCGCCGGAACCGCCTCGTGATCGCCGACTGTTGCGCGTGGTCGAGGATGCGGACGGTGCGCGACTCCGAAAGCGCGTAACGCAGCGCCTCGGTCAGGCCCGGCCCGTACTGATCCAGATTCTCGTTGCCGGTCCCATTCGCGATCGGCGCAATCGCAACCGGTATTCGGTCCATCGGCCATAGGAGCGACGACACAATCGCGATTGGCACCAAAACGCCACTCGCCAGCAACGCCCAGGGCCGGCGTGAGCCGGTCCGCGCTGGCCGTACAGCGACCGACGGCACGACCGGTTCAGTCCGAAGCTCCATCGGCACTGACAATCCACGGACTTGACGCAGCGCTCGTCCGAGCTCGCGGCCGCTGGCGTGTCGCACCGCCGGCTCCTTGTGCAACGCGCGGAAGGCCAGCTGCTCGATTTCCTCGGGTATTTCAGGCCGGACCGACCGGATGGGCGTCGGTGTCTCGTTGCGGATCGCGAAGCCGATGGCTTCCGCATGCGAGCCGCGGAACGGCGGATGCCCGGTCAGCATCTCGTAAAGGACGGCGCCGACGGCCCAGACGTCGGTCCGCGCGTCCACCGCCAACCCTCGCACCTGCTCGGGCGACATGTAGGCGATCGTGCCGACGGCGGTGTTCTCGGCCGTCAACTTCAGCGCATCGGCAAAAGTCGCCAGACCGAAGTCGAGTATGCGGACCCCTTCATCGGTAACGATCAGATTGCCCGGCTTGATGTCGCGATGGACGACGCCCTGGGCATGCGCTTTCGCGAGCCCGTCGGCCACTTGCGTGGCAAGGTCCAGGGCCTGTTCGACCGGCAACGGCCCCGATTCGAGCCGCTGCTTGAGCGTCTGGCCCTCGTAGTACGCCATGACGATGAACAGCTGCCCATCGCCTGCCGTCTCGATATCGTGAATCGTGCAGATGTTCGGATGGTTGGTCGCCGACGCGGCCTGTGCTTCCCGAAGGAAGCGCTGTTTGGCGTTGTCGTCGTGACTCCACTGCGGCGGCAGGAACTTCAGCGCGACGACGCGCCCAAGCTTCGCGGCGCGCGCGGTGTAGACGACACCCATACCCCCGCCACCAACCCGCGCCAGGATCTGGTACTGGCCGACGGTTGCGCCGACGAGTGGATCTTCAGATGCGCTCACAGCTGGACTGGGGTGCCGTCATGATACGGCGAAAGCGTGACGGGATCGTGTCGAGCGCGGTCAGGTGACGAGCACGAGCTTGCCGATGTGCTCGCTCGACTCCATCATCTGATGTGCAGCGGCGGCCTCCTGAAGCGGAAACGTGCGATAGACGATCGGCTTCACGTCGCCGCCATCCAGTAAGGGCCAGACTTCGCGGCGCAGCGCGGCAGCGATGGCGCCTTTCTCCTCGACCGGCCTCGGGCGAAGCGTCGAGCCGGTGAGCGTCAGCCGCCGGCCGAGGATGCGACGCAAGTCGATGGTCGTCGACTCGCTCTCGAGCAGGCCGATCTGCACCAGCCGGCCATCGGTGGCCAACGCCGCGAGGTTCCTCGGCACGTAACTGCCACCCATGATGTCGAGGATCAGGTCCACGCCTCGTCCGCCGGTGACCTCGCGGACGACGTCGACGAAGTCGTGTGTGTGGTAGTTGATCGCATGCGCCGCGCCCAATGCCTGGCACGCGCGGCATTTCTCGTCCGAGCCGGCGGTCACGAACACGATCGCGCCGCGCGCGACCGCGAGTTGAATCGCGGTGGTGCCGATGCCGCTCGAGCCGCCGTGGAAGAGCGCCGTCTCGCCCGTCTCGAGCCGGCCGCGCTCGAACACGTTGGTCCAGACCGTAAAAAACGTTTCGGGAATCGCGGCGCTGGAAACGACGTCGAGCTTTGCCGGCACCGGCAGGCATTGCGGCGCAGGTACGACGCACATCGTCGCATACCCGCCGCCGGAGACGAGGGCGCAGACCTGGTCACCCACGCGCCAGTCGCGAACCTCGGATCCGACCGCCTCGATCGTGCCGGCCACCTCGAGGCCAGGGATGTCGCTCGCGCCCGGCGGCGGCGGATACGCGCCGCGGCGCTGCAGCACGTCGGGACGATTGACGCCGGCCGCAGCGACTCGAATCAGCACCTCGCCGGCTGCTGGAACGGGGTCCGGACGCTCGACCGGGCGGAGAACATCGGGCCCGCCTGGCTTGGAAATCTCAATACAGATCATGGGCTAACTCCCCACCTTGATCAGGCCTGAGGGCAGTCGCGGCGATGAAATCAATTCCTCGAACACCTTCCAGCGCCGCACCTCGTTCGCCGTGCCGGTTTGCGATTCGACGTATGAGCGCACGAGATCTTTCCCCAGGTTGTAGTTGATCACGTAGCTGCGGTACTGCTGGATGAACCGGACACGTTGCCGTGCCCGCGGTGGCGAGTACAACGCGTAACGCTCCAGCCATTCGGCGGCGGCCTGGGCATCAATCTCACCGTCGACGTACCGGCGCGCCACCTCGTTGCCGGCATACGAGAGGCGATCGACGAGCGCAAGGATGTCGTAGTACTCCTCGGCCAGTGACGCGTCGAGTCCTGCGGCGGGAAAGATCACCGTGCGCTCCAACTCGAGCCGCTCCTCGCGTGGCAGCGCGACCTCGATGCCGAAGTTCGCCGTACCCTCCGCGATGAGCGATTGCGGCGAGAACAGCGCGTACACCGAGAACTCGGTCCAGCCGCGTGCCCGCACCAGGTGGTGCTCCAGCAGCACGTTGTAGACGTGATGTCCGGGGTACCCTTCATGACACGCGAGATCGATCGCGCGGTCGATGTAGATCGGCAGATCGGTGTTTACCTGGATCAGGCTGTGGTACCCGCCCTGATACCAGTTGTAGCCGCTCCAGCTCTTGTCGGTGACATATTCGACGTCGAAGCGCTCGTCGTCTGGCAGGGCGATGTGCTCATGTGTCCTCGCGCGACCCGCCTCGATCGCGGCGGTGAAGGTGGCATCCAGGCGATCACGGGGGATCACGAGCCGCTGACGATACGCGTCGTACCGCTCGAGCACCGACCCGCGGCCGGGCAGGCGACGGCCGAGCTCCTCGATCGCCGCGTCGAACACGGCCGCGTCGATACGAGGCGCGACCGCGTCGTAGAGCGCCAGCGACTCTTCGTCGAAGGTGAGCCGCCGCCCCTGCAACAGCGCGACGCGCGAGCGCAGCGATTCGAGCTGCCGCGTCAGATAGTGGTATCGCAAGCGCACGAGATCGTCGCCGGTTGCAGGAGGCCCCGCTGTCGTCAACGACGTCAGCACGTCCGCCGCATCGCGGTCGATCTCGTCGAGTGGCTGCCGCGCGGCCTCCGCCCGCGCACGTTGTTCGGGTGGCCCGTAGTAGGCATCGACGTAGTCGACATCGTGCACGCCAACCGCGAGCACGAGCGTCACGTATCGATCGGCCGCTTCCGCCAGGTCGTTTAGCACTCGACTCGCACCGCCACGCTTCCAATCGCACCGACGCGCGTCAGGTCGATCGTACCGGTCCGCGTCAGAGAGCTCGCACCGACCGCGCGCAAATCCGTCATCGATATCGCTCTCGAATTCCTGGAATCAGATAGTCGTCGAAGGCCGACTTGAAGTCGTACTTCGGCGCAAATCCCCAATCACGCCTGGCTGCGCTGTCGTCCACGTCCTCGGGCCACGAGTCGATGATCGCCTGGCGCTTGGCGTCGGTGGCCCACGTGATGCGCGCCCGGGGAAAGGCGGCGACGACGACGTCGTGGATCTCCTGAGCGCGCGGACTGAAGGCCGTGACGTTGTAGGCCGTACGCGTCAGCTGTTCGCGCGGAGCCTCGGCGAGCCGCAACAGCGCGCTGACGGCGTCCGGCATCGCCATCAACGGGATGCGCGTGTCGGAACGAACGAAGCACGCATACGCATCGCCACGAGCAGCCGCGTGGATCATCTCCGGGGCGTAGTCGGACGTGCCGCCCGACGGCAGCGTCTGCGCCGAGATCAGTCCGGGAAACCTCACGCAGCGGAAATCGACGCGACCGGTCGCATGCGCGGCCAGCTGTTTGTAGAACCTCGCGTAGTAGCGCCCGAGCTGCTCGCAGTACAGCTTGTTGCAGCCGTACATCGTGCGCGGCGTGTTCCACTCGTCTTCGCGCACCCGGCCCGCCCTGGCCTTCGTCTCGATGTCCGGCAGTCCGTAGGCGGCGACTGACGAGGGGTAGAGGAACAGCACGCTCCGGCCGTGCGACTCCCCTTCGCGCTGCGCGAACTCGAGCAGGGTCAGCGTACCCTCGACGTTCACCTGGTGCGCGGTGGTCGGCGTGAACTCCGCACGGGTGGAGAGCAACGCCGCCAGATGGAACACCAGATCGACCTCGAATTCGGCGAGGACGCGCTCGAGCAGGTTCGCATCGGTGATTGAGCCGGTGAACTCGCGCAGCACCAGCGGACGGAGCGAAGGGTCGAGCGGCGCGAGATCGATCGTCACGATCGGCCGGCTCGAGCCGGCGAGACGCCCGATCAGACCGTGGCCAATTTCGCCGCCGGCGCCGGTGATGAGGGTGACGGGCGTCCTCACGACAGCGGGCCGAACGCCGTCATCAGGCGTTCGACCTCCTCGCGCACGTCGGCGAGCTGCGACAGCGTTCGCTCCGCTTCGGCGATGGTGGACTTCAGGTCGGCCGCTCGGGGCGAGCCGCCGCGGGCGACTTCGACGGCGAGATCTCGCGTCGTCGTCGCGCAGGCCTCACAGATCGCCACCGTCTGCGCGTGTGCGTGAAGGATCTTGAGAACTTCTTCTCGCTCTTGGCGGGTCATCCGTCAGTTCGGATCTCCATCGAGCAGATCGCCCAACCCGCCAAGGATCGATCCGCCTTCGCGCCTCGAACCGCCCGCGGACGGCGCGGCTTTGTAGATGCGGTCCGCCATGCGGCTGAACGGCAGCGACTGCAGCCACACGCGGCCAGGGCCCGTGAGAATGGCGTAGAACAACCCTTCCCCGCCGAACAACGCCGTCTTGATTTTGCCGACGTACTGGATGTCGTAGCTCACCGAGGGCTGCAGCGCGACGAGACAGCCGGTGTCGACCCGCAGCGTCTGCCCGGCCGTCAGATCGAGCGGATGCACCGTGCCGCCGGCGTGGACGAAACACAAGCCGTCGCCCTCGAGCCGCTGCATGATGAAGCCCTCGCCGCCGAACAAGCCGACGCCGATCTTGCGCTGGAACGCGATGCCGACCGAGACGCCGCGTGCCGCGCAGAGGAACGAGTCCTTCTGGCAGATCAACGTGCCGCCGAGCTGCTTCAGATCCATCGCCAGGATCTTGCCGGGATAGGGCGCCGCGAACGATACCTGCTGTTTGCCACCTCCCGAATTCGTGAAGACCGTCATGAACAGGCTCTCACCGGTGAGCAGCCGCTTGCCGGCGCCGAGCAGCGCACCCATCACACCGCTACTCTGCTGCTGCGAGCCGTCGCCGAACACCGTCTCCATCTGGATGCCGGGCGTCATGTACATCATCGACCCAGCCTCGGCGACCGCACTCTCGCCGGGGTCGAGCTCGACTTCGACGAACTGCATCTCGTTGCCGAGAATACGGAAGTCGATTTCGTGCGAGCGGCGTCCCGGCACGATCGGCGGCGGCGCGGCGGCCGGCTTCGCGCCGGAGCCTCCGCCAAGATAGGAGGCGAGCGGCGGGACGTCTTTGAGCGGCGTCCAATTCTTCATCCCTTCAGTGAAGACCAGCGTGTTGCCATCGATGGTGCCGTTCCGCAGGTTCGTGATCACGTCATCCTGCGACACTGGTCCGACCTGATGTCCCCCAATGGCCATGTACCACTGCTGTTGTGCCATCAACGTCTCCAGATCCAGATCTAGTGGAACGTCCTTGTCATTTCTAGAGCGGGCCGCCCGATGGTTGGCCCGCCAAATCGCGAGCGAAAGGCTGTCGTGGGCACTACAGGTTCAGTTGATAGATCCCACTAGACGCCCGTCTCCGAGTCGATCGACGCGGCCGCGCTTCGCTCCAATCGCTGCGCCTCGGCGGCGTCCAATCCAAGCAGGTTTGCCAGCTGCGCCAGATAGATACGTTCGGCGCCCGTCGGCTGTTCGTCGCCGCGCAGGACGGTGAACGCGAGAACATAAAGTGTCGCACGCTCGTTGGCGTCCGTGACACCAGCGACGATCTCGCGCAGCGGTCGCGTGTGCGCGAGCTCCGCTTCGACGATTTCGCCAACGCCGGCGCTGCGCGCCTGTTCGATGATCGCGGTGCGCTCCTCGTCCGTCACGACGCCATCGGCGCCGGCCGCCGAGATCGCCAGCCGCAACAGCCGCATCGCGTCGGGCGACACCGAGCTCGAGCCAATCGCCGGCAGCGGCGGCATCGGCGCGGCGGCGGCGGCTGCAGACGTCGCCGCACCTGCGGCGGCCGGACCCATAGGGCCTCCGGAACCCGCTGAACTCAACCCTTGTGAACCCTGTGCACCCGACTGCCACGTCTCATAAATCCCCCACGCGACACCGGCCGCCGTCAGCAGCGTCGTCGGGTTGGTCCAGAACGATCCGGAGTGGCGCGTCAGGTACCGCAATGCGCGACGCCCGGGTCGGCGTCGTCCGCCGAGGACGCTTCGAAGAACGCCGTTGAACAGTACCGATTCGTCCATTACAGACTCCGGGCGACCGGGACAACGGTCTTCGGCTTCTCGGGTTCTTCTGTGAAGTCCTCGCCGGGATTGATGAATCGATCGCTCTCGAACGAGTACTGCTTGTCGTGCAACTGGCGGTAGCGGCCATTGAGCGCCAGCAGCTCCGCGTGCGTGCCCCGCTCGACGACCTCGCCGGCCTCGAGCACGAGAATCTGATCCGCGCTCCGGATGGTCGACAGCCGATGGGCGATGACGAACGTCGTGCGCCCTGATCGCAAGCGGCGCAAGCCATCCTGGATCATCTGCTCGCTCTCGCTGTCGAGACTCGAGGTCGCCTCGTCCAGGATGAGAATCCGCGGGTTCGCCAGGATCGCTCGCGCAATCGAGACGCGCTGCCGCTGACCACCGGACAGCTTGATGCCCCGCTCGCCGACGACCGTGTCGTAGCCCCCGGGGAACTGGCTGATGAACTCGTCGCAGTGAGCGATCCGGCACGCCTCCTTGATTTCATCGAGCGTCGCTCCCGGTCGGGCATAGCCGACGTTCTCGGTGATCGTGCCGTCGAACAGGAAATTCTCCTGCAGGACCGACGCGAGCTGTTCCCGGTAGTCCATCAGACGGATATCGGCGAGGTCGCGTCCGTCGACGAGCACGCGTCCGCTGGTCGGGCGGTTGAACGCCATCACGAGGCTGATCAGCGTGCTCTTGCCCGACCCGCTCGAGCCGACGAGCGCCGTCGTGGTGCCGGCAGGCGCCGTGAACGACACGCCGCGGAGGACCGGTTGGCCTTCGGTGTATTCGAACCACACGTTGTCGAACGCGACGTCGCCGATCAGCCGCTCGATCGACGCGCGCTTCGCGTCCTCCTCGACCTCGGTTGGCATGTCGAGGATCTCGCGAATGCGATCGAGCCCGGCGAATGCCTCGGTGATCTGCGTCCCGATCGAGGCGATCGAGACCAGCGGCGCCGCCACCAGGCCGATGAAGAAGATGTACATGATGAGATCGCCGAGCGTCATCTCGCCGGCGAGAATCGCGCGCCCGCCCAGCCAGATCATGAGTACGCCGATGATGCCGACGATGACGGTGCTGCCTGCCGTCGTCGCCGAGACGCCGGTCATCGACTTCGCGATGTTGCGGAACAGGCGGTGCGCGCCCTTCGTGAAGACGATCTCTTCGCGCTTCTCGGCGGTGTACGACTTGACGACCCGGATGCCGCCGAGCGCCTCGGTGAGCCGGCCGGTCACTTCAGCGTTGATCTTGCCGCGCTCGCGGAACAGCGGTCGCAGTGTGCGGAAGGCATAGGCCATGCCGCCGCCGAAGGCGAGGAGCACGAGGATGGTGATGGTCGTCAAGTGCCAGTTCAGCCAGAACAGCACCCCGATGCCCATCGCGGCCGTCACCAGCCCGCCGACCAACTGCACGAGACCGGTCCCGACCAGATTCCGGATGCCTTCGGCGTCCGACATGATGCGGGCGACGAGAATGCCGGTCTGCGTCGAATCGAAGTAGCGGACTGGCAGGTGCATGATGCGCGCCTGGACGCGCTTGCGCATGTCGGTGATCGCACGCTGCGCGGCGACGCCGAGAATCTGCGACAACGCGAACGACGTCACCGCTTGGACCAGGGTCGCCACCCCGGCGGCAAGTGCGATCGGCAGCAACAGGTCAGTGCGGCGCCCCGTGACAACATCGTCGATGAGGTACTTCGATGAGGCCGGCAGCACGAGGCCGGCGAGGCGGCTGATGAGCATCAGGGTGAGCCCGATGGTCAACCGCTTGCGATGCGCCCAGATGAGCGCGCGCGCTTCGCGCGACGCCGCGGACATCGAGACGGGCTTCTTCTTCGGCGACGCGTCCGCCGGCATCGAAACTGTACTACGGCGGAGGCGCTCGCCGGTTCCGCGTCCGCCCGCGCTCAGGTGAGTGGCCATGACATAATCAAGTGTTCCGAGTTACCGTACCTTCACTATATGACTGACACGACGCTAGGCCGGGTCCGGACGGGGATCCGCACGAGCGATGCGACGACCCGCGGCATCCGCGTGGAAGTGCAGAGCGAGTTCCTTCCCGACCGCAGCTCGCTGCGGGACGGATCGTACTTCTTTCAGTACCACGTGCGCATCTCGAACATCGGCTCAGAGGTCACACAACTGATCTCACGCGAGTGGATCATCACCAACGCCGACGGCGAGGTGGAACGGGTCCGCGGCCTGGGCGTCGTCGGTGAGCAGCCGGTGCTTCCGCCTGGAGGCTCGTTCGAGTACACGAGCTTCTCCGATCTCAAGACCGCCGTCGGCTCGATGCAGGGCAGCTATCAGATGGTCACGTCGAGCGGCGAGCGCTTCGACGCGGTGATTGCGCCGTTCACGCTCGCCATGCCGAACGCGCTGAATTGACGATCGGGCCGCCTCGAGGCGGCCCCTACACGGCGGCCCCTTCGTGAACGCGGCCCCTACTTGTTGTTGAAGCTGGCGACCGCCTCGCCTTCCGAGTCGTAGGTGTCGAAGACCGTCAGCAGCTTCGTGAGCACCAGCAGATCCTTCAGGCGCTTGGTCAGGTTCAACAACTTCAACGATCCACCGAGGTGGCTCGTGGTCGCGTACACCTGCACGAGCTGTCCGAGACCGGCGCTGTCGACGTAAGAGACGCTGCCCATGTCGAGCAGCAGTTTGCGATAGCCCTGTTGGAGCAGGCTCTGAATCTTGTCCTTCAGTATGACGTCACCGCCCTTGCCCAACGTGATATCGCCCAACACTTGAATGACGGCGACGTCGCCGATCATTCGCTGCTCGATCTGCATTCGTCCTCCAACATGGTCCGGCTAAAGCCGGACACTACGTATTACCGGTCCGGCCAAAGCCGGACACGACGGATTCCCGGTCCGGCCAAAGCCGGACACGACGGATTCCCGGTCCGGCTCAAGCCGGACACGACGTGGCTACGATGGACGCGGGCCGCGATACCGCAGAATCAATGCGGTGATGTCGTCGGCCTGCGCCGCCCCCTGTGAAAACTGCTTGATCACCGCGAGCAGATGCTCGAGCGCCGTGTCGGGCTTCTGTCCATGGCGCCCGTGCAGCGCCTCGACGAGGCGGTCGCGTCCGAACTCGTCGTTCGCGAGGTTGCGCGCCTCGGTCACACCGTCGCTGCAGACCACGACCAGATCGCCAGGGTGCAGCTGCACCGTCCCATAAGCGTAGGTCGCGATGCTGAGGAGGCCGAGCACAGGCCCACCCTCCTCGAGCCACTCGATCGAGGAGGCGCGGACGACGAGCGGCGGCTCCTGCCCCGCGTTGCAGTAGCTGAGAGCCCCGTCGTTCGTGATCGCTCCGTAAAACATCGTCGCGAAACGGGCTTCGATGGCGCGGCGCAACAGCGCTTTGTTGACGCGCTCCATCGTCTCGGCGGGGTTGTCGCTGATCGGCGCCTGCGCCGCAAAATTCGTCTGTACGGCGGCGGCGAGCAGCGCGGCCGGCGGCCCCTTCCCCGCCACATCGCCCAGCGCGAAGCCGAGACCACGGTCACCGATCTCGATGTAGTCGAAAAAATCTCCGCCAACGGTGCGGCAGGGGATCGAGTCGGCGGCCAAATCGCACGTCGTCGAATCGTATTTCGGTTCCGGCAGGAGCGCTCGCTGAATCTCCGCGGCGATACGCAAGTCCCGGTCGATGCGCGCTTTCTCGGCCGATTCGGCGTAGAGGCGGGCGCTTTCGATCGCCAATGCCGCCTGCGTCGCGAACGCCTCGAGCGACGCGCGCGTCGCCTCGGACATTATGCTGCTCTTCTCGCGGCCGTCCAGGTACAGCACGCCGATGACGCGCATGTCCCGAGCGCCCGAGCCAGCTTCGGACATCGGCGTCACTTTGAGCGGCACGCAGAGCACGTGACGGATCCCGACCGCAATGGTGCGGTCGTGCTGCCCCTGGATGTTCACGTCCATCAGGTCGCCGACGGTCTGGCTTTTCCCGGTGCGGAACACGTCGAGTGGAATCTTCTTACTCGTCTCGAAGGTCGTGCCCGACAGCATCGTCTTGCCTTTGCCGCGCGCGATCTTGAACTCGAGCTCGCCCTCGGTGTTGGCGAGCATCATGAACCCGCGCTCGGCCTTGGTGACGTCGAGCGCCGAGTCCATCACCAGCTGCAGTATTTCGTCGAGCACGCGGCCCGACCCGAGCGCGCGCAGGCCATTGAGGATCGCCGCCATCTGACGCAGGTTGGTCGCGTCGGAGGAGGCGTCGAGGAAACCGGTCGTCTTGGCGGCGTCGGTCGCGAAGATCAACTCGATGGCGTCGGTCCGGCCGAGTCGAATGCGGTCGCCGTGCTGCAACACCCGCTCCGTGATCTGTTCGCCGTTGACGAACGTGCCGTAGCGCGAGCCGCGATCACGCAGCATGAAGCGGCCGTCTTCCTGGACGATTTCGGCGTGCTCGCGTGAGACGTCCGTGCTGACGATCTGCAGGTCGGCAGCCGTACGCCGGCCGATCAGAAACAGTGGTCGATCGAGCACGACGACGCGTCGACCCTGCGTATCGCTGACGTGGAGGCGCGCTTCGCTCATGAATGGTCGGCGTACCTAGAGAGGCTTGGCCCTGAGGGCCCCGACCTGCACCAGCATTCCAGTGAAGTCGTAGATTCGGCGCTCGTGGACGATCAGCCCGTCCTTCATCTCGTACAACGACACGTACGGAATATCGAACGACCGCCCCGCGGGTGCCAGCCCCATGAACCTGCCCGCATCGCTCGCCCTCAGACGGCCGATCATCATGACGCGATCGCCGTCGATCAGCGTGTCATCCCACTGCAGACGCGCGTCAGGAAACGCCGCGAAGAACGTCCGAGACAGCTCTTCGATCGCCACCCGGCCGCTCGCACTCCCGCCGACGAACGGGCTGTAGACGACCGCATCCTCGGTGTAGTCCCGGCCGAGCGCCTCGATGTCGCGGCGGTTCCAGTCGTCGAGCCGCCGCATGAAGAATGCTGTGACTTCGTCGCGGGTCATGGTCGAAGCTCTTTAGCTTAATCCAGGTGCGCCCGCTCGGAATCGCCCATCTGCACCCGTCCGGACGGGAAATATTCCGACCAGCGCTGGCTGACGCGGGCGGCGATGTCCTCTCGGCACGAGAGCTCTTTCGGATACCACGGCTTCATCCGCGCGTCGATCACCACCGGCCCCCGATAGGCAATGTGGTTGCGGACGATCGTCCGGTCGGCCGCATGGACATCGGCCGCCGGCTCGAAACGGGTGAACGTCGTCCACAGGAAGTTCATGTCGCTTCTCGACGCACGTCCGGCCTCGTCAGTGACAACGACGAGGGGCCAGGCGGCGAACGAGGGTGTCTTCGCCAGGCGGGCGGCGGCGTCCGGTTCAGAGGCGTACGCCGGCGCGTTCACGAGCAGGCAGCCGCCGCAGAAAACCCGCACGTCGGTGACCCCGTGGGGGAGGTCGCCGCTGAACTGGCGCGGCAGCTCTCGGACCGGATCCCCAAGGCCCAGCCATACGCCCTTCGAGCCTTCGTTGACCGTCGGGCCGGTGTAGTCGAGCGTGTCCATCGAGAGGTTCGAGAACACGTAGAGATCGGTCTCGACACGCGTGCGCGCGAGGACGTGCTCGAGCGTCGCCCTGAAGTTCTTGACGTCCACGTGCCGGTCGGTGACCAGGAGAAACTTCGTCAGCGACAGCTGACCTTCACCAAGGATCCGGAACGCGCTCGCCATCGCTTCGCGCTTGTAGCGCTGCTTGACAACCGCCGCCGCCAGCGAGTGATACCCCGTCTCGCCGTACGACCACAGTCGCTCGACTGCTGGCATCACCAGCGGGAAGAGCGGCGACAGCAGCTCCTGCAGCAGATCGCCGATGAAGAAGTCCTCCTGTCGTGGCTTGCCGACGACAGTCGCCGGATAGATCGCATCACGTCGGTGTGCGACGCGCTCTACGTGAAACACGGGATAGTCGTGCTGCAGCGAGTAGTAGCCGTAGTGATCGCCGAAGGGCCCTTCGGGGCGGCGCTCAGCCGGCGGCACCTGACCCATCAGCGCGAACTCCGCGTCAGCCATCAGCGGATGCGGCCCGAGTCCGTGGATTTGCGGCAGGCGGCGCCCGGCAATCAGCGAGGCGAGCATCATCTCGGGGACGTTCTCGGGCAGAGGCGCAATGGCGGCCAGCATCATCGCGGGCGGACCGCCGAGGAACACCGTTGCCGGCAGGCTCTGACGACGAGCTTCCGCAGCGGCGTAGTGATAGCCGCCACCTTTGCCGATCTGCCAGTGCATGCCGGTGCTCGCCGCGTCGTACACCTGCAAGCGGTACATGCCGAGGTTGCTTGCCCCGCCGCCCCTCGACTCCGCTCGGGACGGCCCTGAGCTTGTCGAAGGGCCGGAGCCGCGCGAAGGCGGGTGCCCCGGTCGATCGGGATGCGTCGTATAGACGAGCGGCAGCGTGATGAACGGACCGCCGTCGTCGGGCCAGCACGTGAGCGCCGGCAGCCGATCGAGCCGCACGTCGGCGGTTGCGTGTTCGGCGACCGGTCCGGTCGGCACCCGGCGGGCGCCCACCGTGAACAGCTCGAACCCGATGTCTCGAGCGGCCCACACCTTTGCCGGCGTCGGCGGAAGAAGCGTTTCAGCGAGCTCGACCAGTCGCCGAATGAGACGCAACGGGCGATCGCCGAACGCGAGCTCGGCGCGGCGCGCGGTGCCGAAGAGATTCGTGACGAGACGGAAATCGGACCCCGCGACGTTGGTGAAGAGAAGCGCTGGCCCTCCCGCGGCGATCACGCGGCGATGGATCTCCGCCACCTCGAGATGAGGGTCCACCGATGCGTCAACCGTGACGAGGTCATCGTCACGGCGAAGCTGGTCGATGAATGCGCGGAGATCGGGAAAGGTCACGATTCGGTCCGGCTAAAGCCGGACCCCACGGCTACAGCCGGACCCCACGTACGACTAGGTCCCGGCCGGTTCGGCGTCCGCGCTCGGACCGTAGATGTTCGGAACCTTCGAGCCCATGGCGCGCAGGTAGGCCGCCAGCTGACCGCGGTGGTGCACGCTGTGGTTGTTGGCGAAGCCGATGTACTGCACGGTCGGCATCGTCATCACACCGAAGAAGCTGAGCGCCGGCGTCAGCCGCTCGGCGGGCAGCGCCCGCAGCAGCTTCAGCTTTTCCGGGAACGTCTTCTTGTAGAACTCGGCGACGTCGTTGGCGTTCTTGAACTGGGACTCGGCCTGCTTGGCGGCATCCGGGTTCCACTCGAACGCGCCATTGACGATGCTGTCGATGAACCAGATGTCGGCGGTCGCGAGGTGAGTGGCCAGCTCCCACGCTGTGCGCGATTTCGGATCCGGCTTGTAGTTGCGGTTATCGTCCTTCACGGCGGCCAGCACCTGACAGGTGGCGGGATACTCGCCTTCCCAAACGGTCGCCAGCATGTCGGCCGCAGCTTTCGCGTTTTCTGGAGTCATGTTTTTACCTCGTCAGCTTCCGGTACTTGATGCGATGCGGGCGATCGGCTTCGGCGCCCAGGCGCCGCTTGCGATCGGCTTCATAGTCCTGATAGTTCCCCTCGAACCACACGACACGGCTATCGCCCTCGAACGCCAGCATGTGCGTCGCGATGCGATCGAGGAACCACCGATCGTGGCTGATGACCACGGCGCAGCCGGCGTAATTGAGCAGCGCTTCCTCCAACGCGCGCAGCGTGTCGACGTCGAGATCGTTGGTCGGCTCGTCGAGCAGGAGCAGGTTCGAGCCGCGCTGCAGCAACTTTGCGAGATGGACGCGGTTGCGCTCGCCGCCCGAGAGTGTGCCGACCTTGCGTTGCTGCTGCGGCCCCTTGAAGTTGAACCACGACACGTAGGCGCGTGATGGGACCGGCCGTTTCCCAATCATCAGCTCGTCTTCGCCGCCGGAGATCTCCTCCCACACGCTCTTGGTGGCGGCGAGCGCGTCGCGGCTCTGATCGACGTATCCGAGCTGGACCGTCTCACCGAGGCGGAGCGTGCCGCCGTCGGGTTTCTCCTGCCCGGTGATCATTCGGAACAGCGTCGTCTTGCCGGCGCCATTCGGTCCAATCACGCCGACGATGCCGCCGCGCGGCAGCGTGAAGGTGAGATCGTCCATCAGCAGGAGGTCGCCGTACGCCTTGCGCACGCCGCGGGCTTCGACGACGACGTCGCCGAGCCGTGGGCCGGGCGGGATGTAGATCTCGACCTGCTCGATCTTCTGCGCCGTGTCCTCGTTGAGCAGCTGCTCGTACGCGTTCAGACGCGCCTTCCCTTTTGACTGACGCGCCCGCGGCGACATCCGGATCCATTCGAGCTCGCGCTGCAGCGTCTTCTGACGCTTGGTCTCCGACTTTTCTTCCTGCGACAGGCGCTGCTGCTTCTGATCGAGCCACGACGAGTAGTTGCCCTTCCACGGAATGCCGGATCCTCGATCGAGCTCGAGAATCCACTGCGCGACGTTGTCGAGGAAGTAGCGATCGTGCGTGACGGCGACGACCGTGCCCTTGTATTCGGCGAGAAAATGCTCGAGCCACGCCACCGACTCGGCGTCGAGATGGTTGGTCGGTTCGTCGAGGAGCAGCAGGTCCGGCGACGTCAGCAGGAGCCGGCAGAGCGCCACCCGACGACGCTCGCCACCCGAGAGATTCGCGACGTCGGCGTCAGGCGGCGGACACCGAAGCGCATCCATCGCCAGGTCGAGCTGTGAATCGATGTCCCAGGCGTTGACCGCGTCGATCTTGTCCTGCAGCCGCCCCTGCTCTTCGAGCACTTTGTCCATGTCCTCGGGCGAGAGATCCTCGCCGAGCTTCATGTTCAGCTCGTCGTAGCGTTCGAGCAGTGCCTTGGTCGCCGCCACGCCCTCTTCGACGTTGCCCTTCACCGTCTTGCTCGGATTCAGCCGCGGCTCCTGGGGCAAGAAGCCGACCGAGATGCCGTCGGCTGGAAACGCTTCGCCGACGAACTCGTTGTCCTCGCCCGACATGATCTTGAGCACCGAGCTCTTGCCGGCGCCGTTCAACCCGAGGACGCCGATTTTGGCGCCAGGCAGGAACGAGAGCCAGATGTCTTTCAAAACGACGGTATCGGGAGGGTGCACCTTCCCGAGACCCTTCATCGTGTAGATGTATTGCATTCTCGTCACGGGTCCGGCTGAAGCCGGACACTACAACGCTGGTCCGGTTGAAACCGGACACTACAACGCTGGTCCGGCTGAAACCGGACACTACAACGCTGGTCCGGCTGAAGCCGGACAGCCGCAAACGCCCCAGTATATCTGAGCGCGCAGTGTAGGCCGGGGCTTCAGACCCGGCGAAGCCATCAATGAATGCTGGTTTTGGCCGCGACGGTCGAAATGTCGAGCACTGGCGAAGTGACGATGCGGCGGCCGTCGACCAGGATTTCCATCCTCAGACCGACGCCGATCCATCCCACTTTGAGGAAGCTGCCACCAACGCTCGCCCCGCTGACGTGCGCGGGTGTGAGGCACGGGAAGAACTGACCGCCTTCGACGAGCACCGCATCGCCGGTCGAGACGATGATGCGGTATTGCGAATTGCGCGTCTGGACATGCAGGGTGGTCATCGGCGCGAGATCGCGCAGATGAATGCCGTGGGTGGTCGCCACTGCTGCCGTGAAGCCGGCGAGCGTCGCCGCCCGGGTGACGGTTGTGGTCGTCGTCGAGGTGGTCTCTTCGACCGCCGTACGGCGTTTCACAGAACCTATGTTACGCCGAATCACCACGGACGCGTCGCAAACTGTCAACAACTCGGCACTTGACAGTTGCGTGCGCGCGTGAATCACCTGACATCGTCGACAGATTTCCCCGGATGATCGAGTCCCATTCAGCGCGCGGGTGCAACCGACGCTGGGGCCGTGCCACCCGATCCTTGAATCTCGGGCATCAGCGACACAACCGTACGGCGTTCGGCCGGAAAATACTTGCGAATCGCCGCGTGGATGTTCTCGACTGAAAGCGAGTCCGCGCGCTCGACACGCTGCAGAATGCGGCGCGGATCGCGCTCGAGCAGGTGCATCGCCTGCAACGAGCCCAGCCAGTAGCTGTTCTGCAGAAGTGACTCTTGTAAGCCGTTCTTTTCCTGCTCCTTGACGGCCTGGACATCAGCGGCCGACGGCCCTTCGCGGCGCAGCCGATCGAGCTCCGTCATCACCGCGGCGGTCAGGCTTTCGACATTCTCCGGCGAGCTTCCGAACTGCACGCTCGTCGTGCCGTATCCCGGCTGCGGCGATGTGTTCGAGTAGCCCACATTCACCGAATACGTGCCACCCAGTTTCTCGCGGAGGATGTCGCGCAGCCGCATCTCGACGACAGAGGTCGCCGCCTGCACGCGATGCGTTTCGAGCTCGTCGAGGCCGGTGTCGGCGAAGAAGGTCATCACCGTCTGACTGCGGGGCTCCTGCCCCTTCGTGACTTTTTCCTGGACCACCGACGTCGGGAATTGCAGCTTGAGATCGCCGACGCGGCCGTCGCGAACACCACGCGATGGCAGCGAGCCGAGATAGGTCGCCAGGAGCGGAGCGATCTCGTCGACCTTGAACGCGCCCACGAAGAAGAACGTGAAGTCGGCGGCGTTGGCGAACCGATCGCGGTAGAACGACATCATCTTGTCGGGGTCGAGCGTCGGCAGGTCCTCGACCTTGAGCGGCCGGGCCGTGTAGTGGTCCTGAGTGTTGATCCGCCGGACGCGCTCGGCGAACACGGCGCCCGGACTCTGTGCCTGGTTGGCGAGCCCCGCTTCCAACCTCTGCCTCAGGAGAGTGAACGCTCCCGGGTCGCGGTTGGGCGCCGTGAACTCGAGATACGCGAGCTGCAGCGCGGTTTCGAGATCTTTCGGGGTGCTCGATCCGCTGAGACCTTGTGTGGCACTCGAGATCGAGGTGGACGCGCTCGCGAGTCTGCCGGCGAGCAGTTTCTGCAGATCGATCGGGGTGAAGCCGCCGACCCCGCCGAGGCCGACCAGCGAGTTGGCGAGCGCTGCCGATTGATAGTCCGCCGGCGGTGCCAGCGACAGGCCGCCCTTCGCGTACGAGGTGAAGAGAATCTGGTCGTTGCGGAAGTCGGTCGGCTTCAGCCACACCTCGACGCCGTTCGACAGCGTGAGCACCGTCACCCCGATTTCCGAGATCTCGCGGCGATTCGTCACCGTGCCGGGCGTCGGGGCTTTGGCCAGCAGCGCTCGGCCCGCAATGTCGTCCTTCCACGGCGTGACCCGCGCAGTCGCGCCGGCCGTGAGCGCGGTCCGAAGCGCCGTCTCGGTCACCGCCGCCAATCCTGGCTTCTCCGGCGCCGTCGCGATGACGACGCGGTTCGAGTCCGTCACGAACTCGCGAACGATGGCCGCAGCTTCGGCGGCCGTGATCGTCGAGAGGAATCGCCGCGCCAGCTGCACCTCGATGGCGATGCCCGGTGCGGCCTCACCCTGCAGGAAGTGGCGGACCAGCTCGGACGCGAGCGGTTCGCTCTGCGATTTGTCGCGCTCGTTGTAGGCGCGTTCGTAGCCGGCCAGCATGTTGCGGCGCGCGCGATCGAGCTCCGCTTCTCCGAAGCCGTGCTCGCGGACGCGCGTCAGCTCGGTCGCGAGTGCCGTCAGCCCGGCGGCGACGCTGCCGTCCTTGACGCGAGCCGCCACCTCGAATGACTGAATCGTGCGACCGAGCGTGTCGTCGCCGGCGGAGGCACCCAGGAATTGCGCGTCGGGCTGGCGCGCGATCTCGCCGAAGCGCGCGTTGATCATCTGGAACACCAGGTCCTCGGCCAGCGACTGCCGATAGTCGCGCATCGTCCGCAGCTGACGAAGCGGGTGCTTGTACATCACGGTCACCGAGGACGACTGCAACTCGCGGTCGGACAACGAGACGTAATGCGTCTCGCTGTGCGTGGGGATCTCATAGACGGGTCGGGTGGCGGGCGGCCGGCTCGGCATGCCGCCGAAATGCTGCCGGACGAGCGCTTCGGCCTTGGCGACTTCGATGTCGCCGACGACGACCACGGCCATGCGGTCGGGCCGATAGAAGTCGCGGTAGAAATCGCGGAGGCGCTGCGGCGGGAAGCTCTTCAGCGTTTCAGGCAGACCAATCGGAATGCGATCGATATAGCGCGACGCCCCGAAGATCGCTTTCAACTGCGGCTCCTGCATGCGCGTGCCCGCACCCAGCCGTCCGCGCCACTCTTCGATCACGACGCCGCGCTCGCGATCGATTTCCTCGGGATCGAGTGACAGCCCGCTCGCGAAGTCGCTGAGCGCCTCGAAGCCGCGCTCGAGCACGCCGGGACGCTCGGTCGGCACGTTGAGCATGTAGACCGTTTCGTCGAAGCTGGTGTAGGCGTTGACGTGGGCGCCGAACTGCGCCCCGATCGACTCGAGATACGACACCAGCTCGCCCGGCTTGAAGTGCGACGTCCCGTTGAACGCCATGTGCTCGAGCACGTGCGCGAGCCCGCGCTGATCGTCGGCCTCGTCGATCGAGCCGGCCTTCACCACCAGCCGCAGCATCACCCGATCGTTCGGCAACGCATTGCTGCGGATGAAGAACGTCAGCCCGTTCGGCAGCGTGCCGGTCCGGATGGCGATGTCGAGCGGAAGCGGAGCGTCGAGGTCCTGCCGGTCCTGTGCCCGGGCTGCGGCGGGAACGAGCAGCAGCAACACGCCGACGAGGTATGCTGCCCGCATGCGGCTCAAGATCAGACGGCTCGACTCCACTGTTGCCCTCCCTGCGTACGGCACTCACGAATCGGCCGGCTTCGATCTCGCCGCCGCCCACGATCTCGTCGTCGTACCGCGACAGATCGCGCTCGTCCGGACCGGCCTCGTCATCGAGGTCCCGCCGGGACACTTCCTCGGGATTTTCGCCCGAAGCAGCACCCCACTCAAGCGCGGATTGCTCGTCGCGAACGGCGTCGGCGTGATCGATCCCGATTATTCGGGGCCAAACGACGAAATCATGATTCAGGTCCTGAATGTCACCGAGCACGACGTGCGCATTTCCCGCGGCGACCGGCTCGCGCAGGGGATTGTCCTGGCCGCGCCGCGCGTATCATGGGAGGAGGTCGGCGAGATTCGCGACGTGACGCGCGGCGGGTTTGGGGCGACCGGGAACTAGCGTTGCAGCGCCATCCGGATATGTCCGAGGTGGTGCTCGTTGTGCGCCGCGACCTTGTCGAATTCATCCTTCAGCGTGCGCAGACCCGACTTGCTGTGCACGAACTCGGTCGCGCCGTGACGCTCGTAGTGGCGGCGCGCGTCGTCAATGATCGCGCCGCGGAGCGCGTCGTAGACCGTGCGGGAGGCATCGAGCGACCTCGTCGCGTAGTCGAGCGCTTTCGCCCATGCGTCTTGGTCGTAGTACCACACGACCATCGTCGGCTCGCTGATGACGCGGCGGAGCCGCTCGGTGAAGACGACCTCGGAATCCGTGAGGTGATGGAGCACGTACCGGATCGACCACTTGCCGGGTCCGTACGTGCGCGCGAGGTCGGCGTCGCCCAGCGCGAAGAAACGCAGCGTCTCGTCGCGCGTTCGCTCGAGCTCACCGACAAGCACGTCGATCGCAGACATCACCGAAGACTAGACTCGCCCATCGCGTCGGTCTATCCGAATCTTGCGTCGACTCATGTGCTCGCGTCTATTCGAGCTGTCAGATACGCGCCGATCGCTGAAAGCAGCAGCCACGCGGCGCCGACAATGACGATGACCCAGTTCCAACCAGTGAGGCGCGAGTTGCGATCGTGCATCGGAGTGGCGATCGCGTTCAGCCTGTTCGCGTACACCTGGACGGGTACGAGACAGGCGACAGTGAGGAACCCGAGGAACGAGTAGAGCCCTGGAAGCCGGAACATGACATTCGTCGCAAGACATCCAACCGAGAGCAACACGGCTGGGAGCTCCCATCCGACGCCCTGCTCATTCTCTCCGACCATCGTCGCGTGCAAATTCAACGGCGACACACGATCCTCCGCCAACGGAGTGTAATCGCGAATCTTCACGAACAAGGGGTAACTGAAGAGCGGACCGAAGATCCCCCTCAAGATCGGCCAGACGCCCAGGCGCTCGCGCTGGTCGATCTGTTTCCAGTGCCGGTAGAACCAGTACGCTTCATACACCGTGAAGGTGCAGAGGCACATGACGACGAACTTCGGTATCGAGACCGCGAAGAACGGCGGCTCGATGGTCGACTCTGGTTCCGATGGCACATCCGCCACGACGGCCGTCGGCGGGGCGTACGGGTTGCTATTCATCGTCGCAATTCGGCTCTGGGTTGCGGGCAACGGAGCGGCGTCGCCTACGATGACGATGCAACTCAGGATAGCGAACCGCGCGGCGCTCTGTACGTCATTCGCGTGTGAGGCACAGCGCAGAATCAGGCAGTCAGAAGAACGGGCGCTGAGCGCTCATTCACGAGTCCAGGCTCGCGGAACCATTACGGAGCGCGCTTGAGATGAAGACGGAAGAAGTCCACGGCCAGCCGCGTCCGCCATACTCGGCGTAGATTCAGCTCGGTTTGCGAGCAAGCACGCTGATATACGAGATGTGGCCGAAAAATGCACCGGCTGCGACCCGTCGCCGCGCTTCGTTCTTCAATGCCTGGCATTGATCGGCGCCGATGCTGTTGGCGTGGGCCAGCAGGTCGGCACCGCGATCGACGATCGTCAGCATGTAATCGGCATCTCGTGTCTGCGTGTAACCATGGCTGCGAACGCTCGCGACGGCAAGACCGATCGACTCCATGATCGGGCCGAGTCGCCGTGGAAGCCACGGATTGTGGACGAAGTTGGCCACCATCGTGTCGACCGCACGCTGAAGCGGGTCGAACGGATCGAGGGCGACCGTTGTGGTCGGGTAATCGCCGTCGAACACCGAGAGCCATCCGCCGGAGCGCAGCACGCGATGCGCTTCGCGAAGCGCCTGCTGGCCGTCTGGGATGTGGCACAGGGTGGTGTGGAACACCACCAGATCGAACGAGCGGTCCGTGAATGGAAGCGCGCGACCGTCGCCGACGTGGAACGAGAGCCGGTCGTCGTTTGCGAGCGCTCGCGCCTGATCGATGAATACCGGCGAGGGATCGATGCCGACGGCCTCTTTCACGCCGGGTAACTGGGCGAGCACCCGGGTCACGGCACCTGTCCCACAGCCGATCTCGAGGGCCGCCGCGCCGTTCGACAGCGGGATCGCTGACAGGTAATCGTTCAGGATCGCGCGCTGCTGAGGATCGGCCGCCCGGAGTTCGAGCACGCCAGCCAGTCGGGTCTGCAGGGCCGCATCAGTCTGAGCAATCGACGCATACGGATCCGGCATATCGTCGTACCTCGAGTCTCGACTCTGGTAGTTTTATCCCTTTGGCGAATGCGCCGCCTGAAGGCGACCCCTACGTAACGTGTCTGTACGCCGAATCCTGCACATCGACATGGACGCGTTCTATGCGTCGGTCGAGCAGCGCGACCGGCCCGATCTGCGCGGGCGGCCCGTTGCCGTCGGCGGCGATCCCGACAAACGCGGCGTGGTCGCGGCCGCCAGCTACGAGGCCCGCAAGTTCGGTGTGCGCTCCGCGATTCCGATGTCGCGTGCGGTTCGTCTGTGCCCATCGTTGGTGATCGTGCATCCCGACTTCATGAAGTATCGGACGGTGTCGCAACAGGTCTTCGGCATCTTCCGGACGGTGACGCCGCTGGTCGAGCCGATGTCGCTCGACGAAGCCTATCTCGACGTCACCGTGAACGCATGGGGCGAGGAGCTCGGCATGAACGTAGCTCGCCGCATCAAGGACGAGATCCGCGCGGCGACCGGGCTCACCGCGTCGGCGGGCGTCGCGCCCAACAAATTCCTCGCGAAGATCGCCTCAGGATGGCAGAAGCCCGACGGCCTGACGGTGATTGCGCCAGGCCGCGTCGAGCAGTTTCTTCAAGGGCTGCCGGTCGACGCCTTGTGGGGTGTCGGCCCCGTCACGGCGCGAAAGCTGCGAGCGCGCGGAATCGAAAAGCTTGTCGATGTGCGCGCGGCTGATCCTGCGCTGCTGCGCGAGGCGGTCGGCTCGCTCGCCGACTGGCTGCAGAAGCTCGCGCGAGGCGACGACGATCGGCCCGTCATCGCTGAGTACGAGGTCAAATCGTCCGGCAGCGAGAACACCTTCGAAACCGACCTCACCGACCTGGCCGACGTCCGCGAGGAGATCGCCGAAATGGCGCGGCGCACCGCGGCCTGGCTGGTCAAGCGCGAACTCTACGCGCGAACAGTGACGATCAAGGTCCGCTATAGCGACTTCACCACGATTACGCGCAGTCACACCGAGGCGGCAACGCGCGACGAAGACCGCATCGTCGAGCGCGCGCTCGACCTGCTCGAGAAGACCGAGGCAGGCCGTCGTCCTGTTCGCCTGCTCGGTGTCAGCGTTCACAATCTCCGCGACACACCGTTCGTCGAAATCGAGGGACCGCCGCGCCTGCCCTTCGACGAGTGAAACCTCCGTTCACCGAACCTGGCCGCCCAAGATGTGCCCGCACGGCACGAACCCTGCCTTCTGCAGCGTTCGTCGCGACGCGACATTGCCGGTGCTACAACGCGCCGCCGGAATGAATCCGTTCTCGTAACAGAGGCGCTTCAACTCCTGGACGATGTAGCTGCCGAGGCCGCGACGACGGAACGGCTCGGCGACCTCCATGTAGATATCGCCGTACGGACGGTTGTAATGAAACATCACGCCGCCGCTGGCTGCCGCCTGTCCATCCACGTCGACGACGCCGCGCCACTTTCGGTCCTGAGGAGAATCGTCCGGAGTCTCCGACGCCGTCGCCTCTCGGTATCGTGCGCCGTCCGGCGCCAGCGAGGTGACGAGCTTGTCGTGAAACAGAATGGCGCCGCTGCTTGCGTGTGGAACATAGGTGTGCAGCATCGTGGTGGCGAGCACGTCGTTGCTCTGGACCGACAGCTCGCGCGCGCTGCTCACCTCGAGGAATCGCTCGAACAAATCGAACATCCGCTGACGCTGCATCGGATCGACATAGAACTCGTAGATGGTCGGCTTCTCCTTCCAGGGACCGGCAACGGCGACCGAGCCGTAGCCGACCGCTGTATCTCCTACAGACAGGAGATACTCCTGCGTCCATCCGGGACGCTCGTGAATGGAGTCGTGGATGATCTGACAGCTCATCTCGGATCGATACAGCTCACGCCAGGCCGAGATGCGATCAGAGGTGGTGGCGACAACGGAAATATCCATTGCGCCAGAAGCATAACGGGGTGGTCCCCAGGTTGCATCCGACGCCAACGGAGGAGCTCATGTCGCCAAGACGAATTGTCGGGCTGACGCTCGTGGCGCTTGGAATGGTCATCCTCCTGTGGGGCGGAGTCTTTTGGACCGACAGAGACACCGTCATCAACACAGGATCACTCGAGGTGCAGACGAAACATCGCGAAGGTGTCGCGTTGTCTCCAATCGTCGGCGGCCTGGTCTTGATGGGGGGAATCATCCTCGTGCTGATCCCGAGCCGCCGCGCGGTGTCATAGGCTTCGAGCTACAGATAAGAGAGCCACCAATCGTGCCGGCGACGTTTGACGTCGCCCCACCAGCGGCACGGGAAGTAGATCACCGCGATGACCACGACCCATGCGATGTAGGTCGTGACGATCGAGAGGCCGGTCCCAGCGAACACCTCCGGCGTGAGGAACAGATCGTGAACGGTGTTGAACATGCCGTCGATACTCTGCCCCACGGCCACGTGAGCGGCGATCGCGAGCGCATGCAACACGTACAGGTGCAACACATACGCGAACAGCGGCACGGCTCCGAAGACACGGAAGAACCCGGTGACGTGGCCGCGCATCCGGTCGAAGAGGGGAATCAGCAGCAGCATCGGACCGAGCGTCACGCAGACATAGAGCAGCGACGGCGGATACTTCTGCACGTCGAGGAAGGACATCGCCGTCTTGACCGCATCGGCCTGGACGGTCCATGGCTGCGGGTTCCCGTAGCCATTCGCGTCGCGCAGAATCACGAACGCCACCAGCAACGCGACCGCCATCGCGACGAGAATCCGATCCCTCCTCGCTGAAAGAAAGATCGGCCCCAACCCGTAGCCGAGCGCCATCACGCCGAACCAGGGCAACACCGGGTAGAACGCGATCGTGAGCGGCGCGCCGTTTCTGACGATCAACCCGCCGTCATGGACGATGCGCCAGACGTCGGCGAAGCGGCCCAGTTGCTCGGGCGCAATCGGATCGAGCATGTTGTGGCCGGCGACGATCGCGATGCCACACGCGAGGACAACGGGCGTCGGCAGCCAGACGAGTGCGGCGAGCGCGCACATCGACACCCCGATGGCCCAAATCACCTGCAGATGAGGGAGCAGCGGGATCGAGAACGACCAGCCGAACGCGATCACCGTGACCTCGAGGACGATGAGCCAGAGTCCGCGCGTCAGGAGGAATCGCGCCAGACTGGCCGGTGCCTTGCCCTTCGCGCCCTGCAGCCACGCCGACACGCCCGCGAGGAACACGAAGGTCGGCGCGCAGAAGTGTGTGACCCAGCGGGTGGCATAGATCAGCGGGGTTGTGGCGTTCGGGTCGAGCGGGTTGTAGGCGTAACCGCTGTTGTGGAAGTAGTCGCGGACGTGATCGAGCGCCATGATCACGATGACCAGCCCGCGCAGCACGTCGATCGCCTGGACACGCGTGCGAGCGGAAAGCCGCGCGAGCGTGTCGGGCCGGGCAAGCGATGCCGTCGCGGAGCTGCTCATGGCCGAACAGGCAGCATAGCGTCGCGCGTCCAGCCGATCAACACGTCAGATCCTCACATCTACGCGCGGGATCGCGGTTTGGATTGGTGCCAACGAGGGGTACCAGTCACCAACGCCGGCTCGCGCCCATGACATCCGCAAACGAACGCCATCCGTAGAAGGGCCAGTGGCTGCGGAGGTGCGCATGAATGTCATCGGACTGGCATCGGCAATTGTTCTGGTCTCCCTTGTGGCCGCGGGATGCGGCCGAACGCCTGCACCACCTGAATCGACCGGACCCACGCTCGATCGCTCGTGTGTCGTCGCCTCGGCCGCCGACGCCGGCAACGACCCGGACATCGCGCGTTTGCAGCAGCAGATTCGCGAGCGACGTGATATCGCGCGAGCGGCCGAGCAGGTTGGCTACCGCTTCATCTCCCGCGCCCGCCTGACCAACGACAGCGGCTACTACAGGGTCGCCGAACGAAGCGCCGCATGCGTCGAGTCGATCGCACCGGCCGATCCCGCCGCCCTGTTGCTGCGCGGCCACGCCCTGCATCAGATGCACCAGTTCAAAGACGCAGAAGCGATCGCCCGTCGTCTTGTCGCCATGCGCGAGTTCGTCCTGGACTTCGGGCTGCTGGGCGACGTGCTGATGGAACAAGGGCGGTTGCGCGAGGCGGGCGAGGCCTATCAAAAGATGATCGACCTCAAGCCGTTCTACCAGTCCTACACCCGCGCAGCGCATCTCCGCTGGCTCAAAGGCGATCTGACGGGCGCCATCGCGCTGATGCGAAAGGCAGTTGCGGCGGCCAGTCCGCGCGATCGCGAGTCTGTCGCCTGGGCGTACACACGACTGGCGTCGTACGAGCTCCAGCAGGGTCGCTTCCGAGAGGCCGCGCAGATGGTCGACTCCGCGCTCGGGTACGTTCCCGATTACGCAGCCGCCCTGCTCGTCCGCGGCCGCATCGAGCTCGCTCGGTCGCGGCCGGCCTCGGCCGTCGCCGCCCTGACCCGCGCCGCAGAACTCAATGCCGCGCCCGATTACCAGTGGACGCTCGCCGATGCCTTGCGAAGCGCCGG
>Ga0111539_10000416_pt1 | contig 53365 bp, 43 predicted proteins | sample RhiMethybrSRZTD1_FD_79667 | JGI IMG/M metagenome (GOLD analysis project Ga0111539, IMG submission 79667) | Populus rhizosphere microbial communities from Tennessee, USA - Rhizosphere MetaG P. TD hybrid SRZTD1 (version 2) (version 2) | ecosystem: Host-associated > Plants > Roots > Rhizosphere >... | reverse complement strand
GCTCAGCGTGGCGGGACTGGTCTTCTCGGCGCTGCTGCGGAAGCGCGAAGTGGGCACGCACGGCCACGGTCTGGAAACCATCAGGGCGTGAATGACGGATTGCTGTCAGGCCCAAGGCCGAGGGCCGAAAGCCTAAGGGCTGTCTCAGGGCAAGATGCTGAGGCCGAAGGCAACCGCTACCCCGAATCGCGAGGCACTACGGTATCCTTCAACCCCGGGTGCCGAACTCATCGCTTCGTTCTGGTTACTACTCTGCTCCGATTGATCGTTTTGTCTGGACCGATGCAGTAATCGTCCTGGGCACGCTGGCTGCGCAGCACGCGCACGACCTTGATGTCGAGCAACGACAGGCTTGGGAGGACGAGCTCGCGATTCTCAGATCCGCTTTGCCTGGCTTTCCTGGCAGTCTGTACCTCGAGTTCGAAGTACCGCGATTGGGCAGCCGCATCGACGCAGTGCTGATCTCGGGACCGGCCATTTTTCCGATTGAATTCAAGTGCGGCGAACGTCAGTTTCGGTTGGCTGATTACAACCAGGTGTGGGACTACGCCCTAGATCTAAAAAACTTTCACGCCGCGAGTCACGACGCTTTGATTTTTCCGATTCTCGTCGCGACGCAAGCCGAAATCTCAGACAAAGGATGGCAGGAAGCCGGGCCCGACGGCGTTCGACCCCCTTTCAGGTGCGGGGCACGCCATCTGCGGGATGTCCTGGCTGCCGGACTCCAACGCGCCACCGGTGGAGCCCTGATCGACGGCGACGCCTGGGGCGCCGCTCCGTATCATCCGACTCCGACCATCATCGAGGCAGCAAGGGCGCTGTACGCAAGACATTCTGTTGATGCCATATCGCGACACGACGCAGGGGCCAGGAATCTGAAGGTAACGTCGATAGGAGTTGAACAAATCATTGAGAGAACCCGCGGCAATCGCGAGAAGGCGATCGTGTTCGTTACCGGCGTGCCCGGCGCGGGAAAGACCCTCGTCGGCCTGAATGTTGCGACACGAAGGCGGACACTCGGAGATGCGCGGGCGGTGTACCTGTCGGGGAACGGGCCACTAGTCGCAGTCCTTCAAGAAGCGCTTACGCGCGATGAATTGGCGCGAGTGGGAAACACCGAACGGAAAGGGGCGGTCCGTCAGCGCGTCAAACCCTTCATCCAGAACGTTCACCACTTTCGTGACGAGGGTGTCCGCACGACAACTGCCCCGTACGACCACGTCGTGATCTTCGATGAAGCGCAACGTGCGTGGACTAAGACCAAAACAGTCGATTTCATGCGTCGCCGGAAGAAAGTCGCAGACTTCGACCAGTCGGAACCAGCTTTTCTCGTGTCCTACCTCAATCGTCACGAAACCTGGGCAGTGGTTGTTTGTCTTGTCGGGGGCGGACAGGAGATTCATACCGGAGAGCGGGAATCACCGAGTGGCTCGAGGCCGTGCGTTCGGAGTTCCCGCATTGGCTGGTCTATCTATCGCCGAACCTCGCGGCCTCCGAATACGCCGCGCAACATGTCATCGACCGACTATCCTCCACGGTGTCAGTAATTTGGGATAACAGCCTTCACCTTGGGACGTCGATGCGATCGTTCAGATCAGAGAGAGTATCTGCGTTCGTCAAGGCGGTCCTGGACTGTGACATGACCACGGCACGGACACTCCTCGCTGAAGTCAATCGCCGCTATCCAATCGCACTCACACGTGATTTGGAACGCGCAAAACACTGGATCCGAAGTCATGCCCGCGGATCTGAGCGATACGGGCTTGTTGCGTCCTCACAGGCACAGCGTCTCAAACCGCACGCTATCGATGTCCGCGTCAATGTCGATCCGGTTCATTGGTTTCTCAATGACAGGAAAGACACACGTTCGAGCTATTACCTAGAAGATGCGGCAACAGAGTTCCAGGTACAGGGTCTCGAGCTCGATTGGGTGTGCGTGACGTGGGATGCCGATTTGCGGCGACATGCCGAATCGTGGCGCTTTCACTCATTTCGGGGTGATACCTGGACGAACGTGAGAAACGAGGACAGGCAGAGGTACTTGCTGAACGCCTATCGAGTTCTATTAACGCGCGCGCGGCAGGGGATGGTAATCTTCGTTCCCCCGGGAGACCAATCAGACCCGACGCGTTCCCCCGCCTTTTACAACGACACTTACACGTACTTTCGCGACTTGGGCGTAGCTCAGGTCTAACTACCGACTTCGGCCTGGACCAGCCCTTCGGCCTTCGGCCTTAGCCCTTAGGCCTCGTTATTGAGCAGGGGCCGGCGGCTTGGCCCCGCGCGGGCCCGGCCCTTCCGTGCCGCCGGCTTTCTTGATCAGGGCGACCGTGGTGTCGTGCGGCACGGGCAGCTGGCCGACGATCGTCTTGCCGAGCGCGACGTCCAGCGGCGTGTATCCCTGCTTGCTGGTGGCGTTGACGTCCATGCCCTGGTCGAGCAGAAACTGGACGATGGTATCGGCGCCGCGCAGCGCTGCCCCGTGGAGCGCATTCTCGCCGCGCGTGTTGCTCTGCTTGATGTCGAGGCCGGCACCCATCATCACTTTCACCGCCTCGAGCGCGTCGCTCTCGCTGCCGCGCGTGTTCTTGTCGCGATAGCCGATGCCGGCGGCGAACATCAGCGCGTTGGTGCCGTCCTTGGTCGTCAGTTTCGGGTCTGCGCCCTTCTCCAGCAGCAGGCGGATGACGGCATGGTCGCCGGCGCGCGCGGCACGCATCAGCGGCGTGGCGCCGGCGCCCAGCGTGGTGTCGCCGAAGTCCATGCCGCTGCGAACGGTCAGCGGCCGCGTCAAGGGAACATCCAGCTTGGCGCCGTGTTCGATCAGCGCGCGGACGATGTCGAGCGTCGGCGTCGGATCGTCCAACGGACGATTCGGCATCGCGGTCCAGTCCTCGTTGCGGATGTCGATCATCGCGTAGAGCGCGGTGCGGCCGCCGGCGTCGACGATGGTGACGTCGGCGCCGCGGTCGATCAGGAACTTGGCCAGCGTGTACTGCTTGTTCATGATGGCGGCGACGAGCGGCGTCACGTTGTCGACGTCGCCGTGGTTGATGTCGACGCCGGCGTCGAGCATGATGCGCGCCGACTCGAGGTCGCCCTCGCGCGCGGTGAACATCAGCGCGGTGAACCCGCCGCGCGGGATGGGAGAAATCGAAGACGCGGCACTCAGCTTCGGCGGCTTGGTCTCGCGATCGAACGAGCGGACGCGCCAGTCGGCGCCACGCTCGAGCAGCAGCTTGACGATCGCAGAGTGGCGCTCGGCGGCGGCCCACATCAGCGCCGTCTGACCCTTGTAGCGCTCACGCGCATTCACGTCGGCGCCATGGTCCAGCAGCATCCGCACCGCCTCGACGTTGCCGGAGCGCGCTGCGCTCATCAGCACTGTTTCGCCGTCGAGCGTGGCCAGCGCCTTGGCGTCTGCACCGGCATCGAGCAGTGCCTTGATCAGTTCCGCGTTTCCGGACAGCGCCGCCTCAGACAGGGGCGACGCGCCGAACCGGTTCGCCGTCCCCGGTTTGGCGCCGGCGCGCAGCAGCAGCTTCGCCGTCTCCGCGTCGTTCCAGTGCGCGGCCCAGTGCAGCGCGGTCGTCCCGTCGGCCTGCGCCGCGTTGACGTCGGCCTTTCTATTCAGCAGGGCGCGCAGCGCGACGACGTCCTTCCGCTGCGCCGCGTCGGCTACGTCGGACGTGCCGGCATACGCGATCGCCGGTAGCAGGGAGAGCGCCAGGAAGCACGCCAGAACACGATTGGCTGTTCGCATATCGCTTGGTTCCGTTCCGCCGGGTCCGCGTCGATAGCCGCAGCGCGACGCGGGACCCGGCCTACAGTTCGGTCAAGAGGCCGGTACTATCTCCGACCTTCTCCTGTTTCACTCCCGCCTTGTCCAGGATTGACAGCAGCAGGTTCGACATCGGCGTCCCGGCCGGATACGACAGGTGACGCCCGCCTTTCATCCGCCCCGCCGCCCCGCCGGCAACGAGCACGGGCAGCGGCGCGTGGTCGTGGATGTTGCTGTTGCTCATGGCGCTGCCGTACAGGATCAGCGAGTGATCGAGCAGGGTGCCGTCGCCGTCGGGCGTGGCCTTCAGCCGGTCGAGCAGGTGCGCCACGAGCGAGACGTGGAAGGCGTTGATCTTCGCCAGCGTCTCGAGCCGCGCCGGACTGTTCTGATGATGCGACGCGGGGTGGAACGCCTCGGAGATCCCCAGCTTCGGGAACGTCCGATAGCTCACCTCGCGCGCCATCATGAACGTCGAGATGCGCGTGATGTCGGCCTGGAAGGCAATCGCCATCAGATCGAACATCAGTTTCGTGTGCGCTTCGGGGTCGTCGGGAACTCCGGTCGGCGACTCCGGCACCGCCAGCGACGGGTTCGACGCCTGGCGCTCCGAGATCTGAATCCGCCGCTCGATCTCGCGCACGGCGTCCAGATACTCGGCGACGCGGCTGCGATCCTTGACGCCGAGGTCGCCCTGCAGGCGACCCACCTGGCCGGTGATGGCGTCGAGGATGCTCCGCTGCGTCTCGATCCGCTGCAGACGCTCCTGTGCGGTGGCGCCGTCGCCGAACATGCGATCGAACACGACGCGCGGGTTGATCTCCATCGGCAGCGGCGACGTCGGCGTCCGCCACGAGATCGTGTTCATGTACGTGCAGCTGAAACCAACGTCGCAGGATCCGACAAGGCCGCTGTAGTCCTCGACTGCAAGCTCGAGCGACGGCAGCAGCGTGTCCTGCCCAATCTGCGCCGCCGCCAGCTGGTCGATGGTGGTGCCCGCCTGGATGTCGGCGCCGTCGGTGCGCTTCGGGTGCACGCCGTTCAGAAACACCGCCGGGCAGCGCGTGTGGTCGCCACCGTTGTCACCCGCGCCCTGCGGCCCCGCCTGCGCGTGCGCCAGGTTGCTCAGCACGACGACCTGCTCCTTGTGCGCCGCCAGCGGCGACAGGATCGGCGAGAGTTCCAGCGCCCCGGTCGTAGCCGGGGTCCACTGGTTCATCACCGCGCCGTGAGGAATGAAGCAGAGCCCGAGCCGGATCTGCGGTTTCGCGGCCGTCTGCGCCAGCGCGCGACCCGCCGGAACCATCGCGTCGAGAAACGGCAGCGACAGCGTCACCCCCATGCCGCGCACGAACGTGCGGCGCGAGAGGTGCTTCTTGAAGATCATGCTCATCGACTGGCTCTCCTTCCCGACTCAGTACCCGCCGGTCGGCTGACTTCCTTCATCTGGAACGGCACGCTGCGGACGACCCCGAGGACGATCGACGAGAAGCGGTAGTTGGCGGCACGGGCATCATGGACGATCTTCCGGACCGCCGGCATGTCGTAGTACTCGAGGCCGCGGCCAACGGCGTAGGTCAGCATCCGCTCCGTCAGCACGCCAACGAAGACTTCCGGCCGGCTTGTCAGCTCCTTGCGCAGACCGTTCACGCCGTCCAGCTTGGCGCCGGTGAACAGCGTGCCGGATGCGTCGATGAGCTGCCCCTCTTCCTTGCCGCGCCAGCGGCCGACGCCGTCGAAGTTTTCGAGCGCGAAGCCAATCGGATCCATCACGCGGTGGCAGCCGGCGCAGACGGGCGACGCGCGGTGCTTTTCCATGCGCTCGCGCAGAGACAACACTTTGCCGTCAGCGCCAGTTTCCGGCAGCGTCGGCACGTTTGGCGGCGGCGGCTGCGGCGGCACGCCGAGAAGATTCGTCAGAATCCACTTGCCGCGCTCGACCGGCGACGTCCGATTCGGGTACGAGGTGACCGTCAGAATGCTCGCCTGACCAAGCAGGCCCCGGCGCGACTCGCTGGGAACCTGCACGCGACGGAAGCGGCTGCCGTAGATGTTGGGAATGCCGTAGTGGCGCGCCAGCCGCTCGTTCACGAACGTGTAGTCCGCGTTCAACAGGTCCATCACGCTGCGGTCCTCGCGCATGATGCTGTCGAAGAACAGTTCGGTCTCTTCCTTCATCGCCTGGCGGAGGTTGTCGTCGAAGTCCGGGAACGCGCCGAGATCGGGGTTCGAGTTCTTCAGGTTACGCAGGTGCAGCCACTGCTCGGCAAAGTTGTCGATGAGCGTTTTCGACCGGGGATCCGCCAGCATCCGGCGCACCTGTTGCTCGAGCACCGCCGGCTGCTTCAGTTTTCCCTGTACGGCAAGTCCAACGAGCTGCTCGTCGGGCAGGCTGCTCCACAGGAAAAAGGCGAGGCGCGACGCCAGCGCCACATCGCCCAACTGGTAGACCGCCGGAGACTCGTCGCGGCGAAGCGCGGAGCGCGAAGGCGGATCGGGCTCGACGCGGAACAGGAACTCAGGGCTGGCAAGAATGAACTGCAGGGCCGACTCGACGCCGCGCTCGAAGCTTCCACCGCTCTTGCGTCCCTTTCCGTAGAAATCCATCAGCACGTCGGTCGTCGCGCGATCGACGGGCTTGCGATACGCCTGCCGCGCCAGCGTCGTCAGGATCCGCCGCGCACAGGCTGTCTCCTGCGATGCAGACGCCGGCGTGCACAGCAGAATCTTGGCTCGCGACGCGGTGTGCCCGGGACCTGACGCGGCGTACGGACCCTCGACCGTGATCCGATCGACGGAGGGGTCACCCATGATGTCGAGGCCGTCCACCGTGGTGCGGATGAAGGGCTTGATCAAATCGTCACGCGGCGCGTGACTCTTGAGCACCGTCGTCGCCCAGATCTTGTGGATGCCGGCCTTGACCGGCAGGCGCACCGTCAGCTTCTTGTCGAGTTCGGCGCCGAACGTCCCCGGGTTCTCGGCCATCCGACCGAAGTCATCGCGGCCCCCGACAGTCACAACAGTCAGCCGGGCACCATCCATGGCGATCTCGATGTCGTGCGGGTCTTCCATGCCGCGCATCAGATCGAAGGTGTTCCGCCACAGTCGCAGCCGGATCACATATTCGCCGTCTACGGGGAACGTGTGCTCCACCTGCATCCCGCCGCGTGTGCCCGGCGGCATGCCGTCGATGTGCTGATCCTGCGACAGGTCCGGCCGCACCCGATAGGTGACGGTGCTCGGCGTGATCGCCACGTTGCCAAGGGCCATGCGGCTGATGTTCCACGAGGCCGAGAGATACCGCTCCATCAGCGACGGCGAGACGTTCAGCACATCCGCGATGTTGTCGAACCCGCTGCTCTCGTCGTCCGGAGGAAGCAGTGCAGTTGCGTCAATGTCGAGCGCCAGCAGATCGCGGATGGCGTTGGCGTATTCGGCGCGGTTCAACCGGTGAAGCGCGGTACGGCCGGGTCGCGGGTTCGCTGCCGCGTTGCGATCGATTGACGTCTCGAGGTACGAGACAAACGCCTCGAGGGTCGGGGCATCCGGCCGCGGCATTCCCGCCGGCGGCATCATGCCCGCCCGCACTTTGCGGATGACCTTTTCCCAAGTCTCGACCGACTTGCTCACGTCCGTCACGTCGACGTGTTCGAGCGACAGTTCTCCGGAACGGGTTTTGTCGTTGTGACAGCTCACGCAGTACGTGCTGACCACTTTCGCGTGCGGTGAGGCGCTGACCGCTGGAGCAGTCGTGTCGGTGCCCTGAGCCGATCCCGTCGGTCCGGCAGCAATGGCGGCGAGCAGAAAGGTGACGACGGCCCAGGATAGTGTGATCCGCACGGTAATCCGGCATTATCCCATCGACGTGCCCTCTTTTTCGATCTCCCGCGCGGTATTCCTGCGTCTTCTGGGGGCCGTCTACCTCATCGCGTTCGCGTCCCTTACCGTCCAGGTGACGGGGCTTGTCGGCGAAAACGGCCTCATGCCGGTGGGCGAGTTCCTCTCGCGGGCGCACGAAGTCTACGGCTCCAGCGCGTATCGCTTGTTTCCAACGCTGGCTTGGCTGTCGCCCACGGGCGCCTTTCTGACGCTCCTCTCCTGGACTGGTGTCGCGCTCTCGATTGTTCTCGTGCTCGGCATCGTCCCGGTGCTGACGACGACGCTCCTGTGGGCGCTCTATCTGGCGCTGACCATCGCGGGGCAGGAGTTTCTGCAGTTCCAATGGGATGCGTTGCTGCTCGAAACCGGACTGCTGGCGATCCTGTATTCGCCGCTGGCGTGGCGGTCGCGGCTGCACAGCGATGCCGAACCGCCGGCCGTCGTGCGCTGGGTACTGTGGGGGCTCGCCTTCAAGGTCACCTTTCTCTCAGGCATGACCAAGATTTTGAGCGGCGATCCGACGTGGGCAAATCTGACCGCGTTGACCTATCACTATGAAACGCAGCCGCTGCCGCTGCCGACGAGCTGGTACGCGCATCAACTGCCGCCGCTGGTGCATCTGTGGTCGGCGGCGGCGATGTTCGCCATCGAAATCGCTGCTCCATGGCTGGCACTGGCGCCGGCGCGGTTCCGCCGCGCACGACAGGTCGGTTGCGCGTTGATGATCGCCCTCCAGCTTGGGATCGGTGCGACCGGCAACTATGGCTTCTTCAACCTGCTGACGATCGTGCTCTATGTCGCGCTGCTGGACGACCGGACGTTCGATGGATTGTTCCAGCGGGTCCGCCGCGTGATATGGCAGGTCCGCCGCCGTGGATTCAGTCGACGGCGGAACCTGCCCTACCCAGAGGAGATTTGTGGCGCTGGTCCCGCCGGAGGAGGTCATGCCGTCGGAGGCGGACGTGCCAGACCGCTCATCAACATCATCGCGATCTGTCTCGCCGCTCTCAGCGTGATGGCTCTGTTCCGCGAAATGGACCTGACCTGGGGACGCCGCACTGCCCTCAGTTACTTGTGGTCTCCTCGAGTGCTGACCTGGATTGCACCACTCGACTCAGTCAACGGCTACGGTCTATTCCGCGTCATGACGACGGAGCGGCCGGAGATTGTCGTCGAAGTCAGCGAGGACGGCATGACGTGGAAGGAATATCCATTTCGTTGGAAACCTGGCGACGTCATACGTCGCCCCGCACTCGTCGAACCACACATGCCGCGTCTCGACTGGCAGATGTGGTTCGCGGCCCTCGGTCCGGAATCTGCGCAAGGATGGCTGTCGCGCCTGGTCGAACGGCTTGGTGCGGGCGACGCGGCTGTGATGCGACTGCTCGGCCCGAATCCGCTGACTCGCGCGCCGCGGTACGCGCGCCTTGCGTACTACCAATACCGATTCACCACGCGTGACGACCGTGCCCGAACCGGAGCCTGGTGGCGTCGCCAGTTCGTCGGCCACCTCACGAACACGATCGACCTTCAAGTACGATGAGCGGCGCTTGGCCGGCCGCGTCTCGCTGACCCGCTACCTTCCCGCGATCGGCCGCCTCGGCCGGATTCTGCTCGCCGGCATCGCCGTCGTGGCGAGCGGCATCTTCGCCTACGTGGAGATGTTCTCGCAGTTCCAGTACTACGACGACGAAGGTTATCTGATGGCGTCCGTCAAGTCGTTCATGGATGGACGTCCGCTCTTCGACGAGACGTTCTCGCTCTACGGCCCCTTCTACTTCCTGGCCGCCAAGCTGGTGTATGTCGTCAGCGGCCTGAGCGTCAGTCACGATGTGACACGGCTGGCCACAATCGTGCTGTGGATGGCGACAGGTGCAGTCGCCGCAGCGTTCCTGTACCGGACCACGTCATCGTTCGGGTGGGCGTTTGCCGGTTATCTGCAGACGATCGTGCTGTGCAGAAGCCTGTGCAACGAACCGGGACATCCGCAGGCGCTGTTGGTGTTTCTCTCTATGTCGGTGCTGCTGATTGCCGCGCTTCCAGGGCCGACCGTGAGCGGCACAACGCTGTTAGGTATCGTCGGCGCCTCTGTTCTCCTGACGAAGCTGAACGTCGGCGTCTACACGCTGGGCGCACTGACGGTGGTGTATCTCGGCCTCACCGGCCCCACGCGGATCAGCAGAGCAGGTCTGCTCGCCGCAGGCGTGGCGGCAGCGCTGCTCCCGTTTGTGGTGATGCGAGGAGCCGACTGGGCGGAACACTACGCGCGGATTTCTGCGCTCGCGCTGACGGCCTGCTGCGTCACGATCGCGCGCGCAGACGTCCAGGGTCGCTTGCCGGCTTCACGGCTCGTCGCCTTTTTCACCTCGATCAGCGTCACCATCGTCGTCCTTCTGTTGCTCACGTTCGTTTCAGGCACGTCGCTGACAAGCCTTCTGCCGGGCACGTTCATTGCCCCGCTGAGTTTCACAGGCGTCTATTCCGTGCCGTGGCGGCTCCCGTTGTCCGGCGTGATCGGTGGCGGCGCGTCGCTGGCAGCGGCCCTGATCGTCGCATGGCTTCCTTCCGCCCACAGAGCACCGGTCGGCATTGCGTTGAAACTCGTCTTCGGTGTGCTGATTTTCGAGACGCTCAGAAACTCTCCGACGCAGATGATGTCGGTCGCCCCGCTCGTCTGGGTCGTCATGCTGCCGTCGCGCCCTGAGCCATGGCCTGTGGAAATGCTTTTCCCGCGCGCGGTCGTCACCCTGTGCGCTGCATCGCATCTGCTGATCGGCTATCCGGTCGGTGGCAGCCAGCAGTATTGGGCGACGTTGCTGCTCGTTCCGGCGGCGATTGTCGGCGTCGCCGATGCGGTCTCCCCTCTTGCTGCGCGATGGCGTGCGCCGCTGCGCCTGCCCGCGGAGGCGGCATTCGTCGTCCTGGTTGTTCTCTTCTTTTATCCTCGATTCGGCGCGCAGCAACTGCGCGATCGCGTGGACAGATATCGTGCGCGTGTGTCCCTCGCCCTCCCCGGCGCGAACCGCATCAGGCTGAGTACGGAGGAAGTGCAGCTCTATCGGACCGTCACGTCCGCGATCGAACGCAATTGCGACACGTTCGTCTCGATGCCCGGATTCAACAGCTTCTACTTCTGGACGCGACAGAATCCGCCGACCGGACTGAACGCAGGCGCGTGGATGACGCTGTTCGACGATCGAACGCAACAGCGGATCGTCGACCGGCTCGCGGAACACGAATCGGCGTGTGTGATCTACAACCCGGTGGTGACGGAGGAATGGGTGCAGGGACGCAACATCGAGCGCGGTCCACTGGTCCGGTACATTCGCGGGTCATTTCACACGGTGCAGACGATCGGCGATTTCGAACTGATGGTTCGCAACGAACGCGTGTGGCGCAGCGGTCTATAGCGGCGCTGCGGTCTGCGCCGTGTCACAATCGGGCGCGCGAAAGATACGAATTCCGTCCATCGCGGCTGCGTCCTGAAGAAACGTTTCCCGTCCAGGGCGAACGAGCCCGTCACCGTCTCCCTCGTCTGCGATCACATACCGGACACCGTAACGAGGTGCGACGGCGCAGTACCCTTGGCGATCGTTCTCATGGATCCGATCCTCCATCTGGAAGCGATCGCGGTCGCGGCTGGCCACATCGACGTACGGGTTCGCAAACACTGCCTCCACCGACACGGCTCGTCCGCCGGCGGGTGCCACGACATACAGCGACAGACGATCCGACGCGAGAAAGACCGTGCCCGGTTCGGTGTGCGCGCGGATCCAGGCGCGCGCGAGCCGATCTCCCTGCCGGCTTTCATACTGAAGGGCGCGCGCACGCGACTCGTCGAAGTCCTCGCGGGCGCGCCGGTTGGGAAGCGCGGGACGCACGCTCACGGCAACGACCGTCAGAAGCAGCACGCGCGCAACGAGCGACTCGGTCAACCAGGCGGTCGGACGCGGCACAAGCCGCGCCGCAAATTCAACGAGGCGCCAGATGCCGTAGCCGGCGAGGATCGTCGCAATCGCCTCGCCGTACAGTACGAAATGAAACGCGGTGACGACCTGCGGCACACGCACGCCAACGCTGGCGAGCAGGGGGCGCGCGAAATGAACGAGCAGAATCAGTCCGTTGACGACGCCCCAATTGCCCACGACCCAGGCACGTTGTCGTCGTTCGCCGTCGAAAGCGAGCAGACCGAGGCCGATGAGCGCCAGCGCTCCGCCGGCGTTCGCGTGATCGCCCAGGAAGCCGACGACATTGGCCGGCTCGGTCTCTGAAAACGACCACAACGCGAGCACGTCGTTGACGACGGCGAAGCGGTAGCGCACTGCGATGGCCGCGATGAGAGGCAAAGCGACCAGGGTCGCGACTGCAAACGATGCCGTCAGCATGAGCACTGAGCGGCCAGCGGGGCAACCGTGGCGCCACGTCCGCGCTGCGGTGAGGACGAGCACGCCGCCGAAGATGAGCGCCGGTGCGGTGTGGCCGAGAAACACCATACCGAGTGCGAGGCCGGCGATCAGCCATCGACTCCAATCCGCCGACCGCCCGGCAGCGTCGGCGGCAAGGAGACCGAAATAAAAGACTCCCTGCGTGAATACGCCGGAGAACAGCCATGGCCAGTAGCCCGCCGTCGACCAGCCCGGAAGCAGACGCGGAGGAAGGAACAGAAATGCAAACACGGCGGCGACGGCCACCCCGGATCCAAAAGTCACGCGCACGAGCGCCCAGAAGGCGATCGGAACGACCAGGTTCAGCGCCACACCCGCACGTGCATAGAGCTCGAGGATTGGCGTGCCGGTGATGCCGTGCAGCGCCGCCACGATTGCCGGCACGAGCGGGTTGTACCAGTTCGACTCGCCGGCGAAGAACGGATCCGCCGTCCACGCGCCGTCGGCAATCGTCTGCGTGATCGCCGCACTGCGGAAGAGATCAGGATCAGGTGGGAGATGCAGGCCCGTCGTCACGCGAAGGGCCTCCAGAACCGCGACGGCCAGAAGACCGGCGACGGTCAGCGCATCGAGCGTTTTGACCAGTCGATTACCGTCGGCCGTACAGGAGCATTTCCTTCCCGTTTGCCATCACGATCTTCTGCAACTGGACGACATTCGCACCGTCACTGTAGCGGTAGCCGTATCCGGTGATCACGTCGCCGGCCTTCAGCGTGTTCTTGTCCCAGCCGTTGCCGGCCATCCGGTCGGTGCTTGGCCCGCCGACGCTCCACTTCTCGACCTTGCCGCTCTCGGTCTTCACCTCGAGGTCGATCATGACGTGCGGATTCGCCCAGTTGAAGGCGGTCACGGTGCCTTTCACCGTGACCTCTTTCGAGCGATCGACAGGCCAGGCGTGATGGGCAAACGCCAGCGACGGCGCGAACCCGATGACGATGATGGCGATGATCGTCCGGATCTTCATCACAACCTCCTATCCATGGCGGGTCCGCCTTCGATGGAACCTGCCTCCGGCGGGACCCGCCCTACTTGGCAGCCGGTGCCGGCGCCGATGCTGGCAGCGTGGGCTCCCCTGCCTTCGGGATATGGTCGGTCGACTGCTCGTTCTCGTTGCAGATGAACTCGATCATCTCCGAGTCGACCAGCAGGTTCCGAAACACGCGTACGGTGAACGGCTTGGCGAAGACCTTGGCGTCGTCAATCGTCACGTCGATCTGGAGCAAGCCGAACGTCGGACGTGTGAAGCGCTCGGTCATCTTGAGCGCGTCGGAAAACGGGGTGCCGTTGACGTCGTGCCACGCCGCCCGCTCTTCGGCGTTGAAGTGCGTCGTCTCGACCACGAGGGTATCGTTGCCCTCCCACCACCCGCGCGAATAGCCGAACCACCACGGCTGCGGGTCGTTGTCCGGCGCAGGCCGTCCGTCGAGATAGATATAGCGGAGTCCATAGTTCGACTCGTAGGTGATCAGCATGATGTTCTTCGTCTGAACGATCTGACTCGGCTGCGGATGATTGTGGTACTGCATCAGGCCGATTGGCAGGCACCACACGTCGGGGTTGTCCTTGTTGTTATTGGCCATCCGCTTCTTCTTCAGATCCTGCGCCCACTGCTGCATCGGCGGCAGGCAGTTCGCGTTGCCAGCGACCTCGAAGAACGCAGAGTTGAAGGTGCCGTCAGGGTTTGGCATGCAGGGCTGATTGCCACGACCACCGCCGCCGCCACCACCGCGTCCACCGCCGCCCGCCGCCGCCGGCGCTCCGCCAGCTGGCGCGGGTCCGCCCGCCGGTGCTGCACCAGCGCCACGTGCCGGTGCCCCTGCGGCTGCTCCGGCGCCACGAGCTGGCGCATCCGCAGCCGCTGCGCCACCACCGGCGGCAGCTGCGGCTCCGCCGCCACCTGCACCGCCGCCTCGGCGCCCACGGCCGGCGTTCCAGACACCCGAGAAATCCACCTTGCCGTCGGCGGTTCGTGGTGGGGGGCCGTCCAAAATCGGCTTGCCGTCAGGTGTGCGCGGCACCCCTGGTGTCGGATACGACGGCCACTGAGCGCTCAACGACGGCGAAATGGCCACGGCAATGGCAACCGCAGCGACAAGTACGACTCCCCAATTCCTCACACAGAACCTCCGTACGAACAGGCCGAAGAGCCAAGGCCTAAGGGCCGGTCAAGGGATCAGACCGCTTATCCCTTCCAGAAAAGGCTTCGTTCTTCACTTGGGCCTCAGGCCTTCGGCCTTGGGCCTTAAGTTTCCTGGAACGCGGCCGCGATGACAAGAGCCCGCCTGCGGCCAACGCACCGTGCGGCTAGCGTCAATTACGTGGGGAAACGGACGTGCGTTTATCGTGGCGCGGCGTGGCAACGATGGCCGTGTGGGCGTAGAATCCGCCCTCATGAAAACACGACTTCTCGGTCTGCTCGTCGTCATCGGCGCTACGATCGGACTGCAGGGTCAGGCGCCGGCGCTTCCACCCGACATTCACCCGGTGACGCTCTCGCGTCTGCCACCAATCTCACCAGCCGACCTGGATGAAGAAGGGCAGAAGCTCCTGGCAGCGCGTGGGCCGGTGACTCCGGGACCAGGGCCGACGCACGTCACGATCTACAGTCCGAAAATCGGCGAGGGTCTCGGCGCGCTCGGCCGCGCGCTGGGAGTCCCGCGCGGTGACGGCTTCCGCTTCGGCGTACGCGCGTTTCAGCTGAGCGTCCTCATCACTGCGCGAGAGATCGATCAGCAGTACGAATGGACGGCGCACGAGCCCGCCGGTCTGAAAGCGGGTCTCGAACAGTCAGTGATCGACGTCGTCAAGTTCGATCGAGAGGTCACAGGACTCGCTGCCAAAGACGCCCTGCTGATCACCTTCGGACGCTCGCTGTTTCGCGACCACAAGGTGACGAGCGCGGTGTGGGCACAGATGGTCAAGGAGTTCGGGCGCCAGGGAACGATCGAAATCATGGCGCTGATGGCTGATTACTTCACCGTCGGCTTCATGATGAACGCTGCGGACCAGCACCTACCGCCCGATCGCCAGCCGCTGCTGCCGCCGCTCGCACGGAGTCGCTGACTCAAGGCGACTGTGGACCGGTCGCAATCTGCAGCGTCGGATCGTCATATTCCAGCTGCAGCATCGCGGTCAGCGCGGGAACGTTGAGGCCGGGATTGGTGGGCTGTTCGATCGTGACAATGCCACCGCGCGGCACGGTGCCGTGCGATTGTCTGAAGAACTGAAGCCACTCCCGATAGGTCTCGCCTGGTTCGAGCGCACCGGAACTTCCGCGCGCCGCAAAGACCGCAAACCTTCCGGCGACCGCCGCCACGAGAACTCCGGTGACGACAGCCGCGGCAGTCTTCCCGATCCGCGGCTGCAGCGCGCGCACCAGCAACTGCATCACGCCCGCGAGCATCAGCGAAAAGCCGACCGCTGACAGATAGGCATAGCGCCCGCTGCCCGACCATGTGAAGAAGGAGTACGGGACAAGCGCGAGGAGCAGCCAGGCAACGCCAAACCAGACCGGCCGCGTGCCGAGGCGGACGACGAGCAGAAGCAGCGCAACGGTCGTCGCCATTCCGATCGCGCCGCGGCGCCCGACATACAACGCGCTCACGTAATCGAGGACGTTGCCGACGCCGTGAATCCCGATCCGATAGTGACCTTCGATCACCACGTAGTTGCCACGGTTGATGAGGAAGGCGATCGCGAGATAACAACCGAGAGCGGCCGCAAACGCACCGTAGCGCCATAGCAGATCGACCGCCCTCGCGCCCGTGTCCTTCCCCTGGCGGCTTGGGCGCGGAAGGCCCGGACGCAGGTAGTCCGCCAGGATCATCATCGGCAGCAGCGTCACCGACCCTTCGTGCGTGAGCAGCGCCGCAACGAACGCGAGGAAGCTGAGGGCGCGCGCCGTCCGACTGTCGGTTTCCAGCCAGGTCAGATGGGCAAGCATCGCCATCAGGTAGAAGGTCGTCATCAGCAGCGCGGTGATCGCCGACACCCAGGCGATTGTGTCGAGGATTGCGGGCAGCACGGCAAAGAACAATGCCGCGGCAAACGAGGCGCTGATGGTTCGGAGAACGCGTCTGGCGATGAAGAACGCCAGCGACGCGTTCACGATGTGAAGCGCGATATTGAGGGCGTGGAATGCGCGCGGCGCATATCCGAACCACGCCATCCCAGTGTCGAAATACAGCTCGATGAGCGGTCGATAGAAGTGATTGCGGTTGAACAGACCGAACGACACGCCCGGATCGAACGTTCGGCCGGCCGCTATCAGCGAGAAGTCGTCGTCCCAGAGATAGCCGTCGAGAAACTTCCGGTAGAGAACGAGGACGACTGCGGCAATCAGCGCCAGCGCGCCAAGCGACCGAGCGGCCGTCCGGTCGTTCGCCTGAAGCTCCGTTTGCGCAGGGATCGTATCCCCCCTAACGCTGCGGCGAAGGCGTCAGCACGACCGGAATCTCGACGTCGTAGGCGATCGCCTGCCCATTTCTGGTTGCCGGCTCGAACCGCCATTTCTTCGCTGCGGCGGTCAGGATGGGGTCGTAGGTCGCATGGATTGAGTCCAGGATGCGCACCGACTTGACGGAGCCGTCGGCAGCCACCGTCACACCAATCCGACCATCGTACGACTGACTGACGTTGACGAACGCCGGGGGATCCCAACGCGGGAACGTGCGCTCGACAGCGACGGGCGGCGTCACCACCGGCGCGCGGGCGTCCGCGACCGCAGCCGGGACCGGCGCGGGCGTCTCGACAGCGGGAGGGCCAGCAGGGGGTGACGGAGCGAGGGCAGTACGGCTGAGCTGCAGAAAACCATCAGTCAACGTCACCAGATCGTCCAGCCCCGTCATCCCTTCCTTCTGCGCCGATACCAGCAATGCCTTCAGCGCGTCGAATTCGCCTGCCGCCTTGCTGAAATCTTTCGCGTCGTAATACTGCTTTGCCGACGCGTACCGGTTGCGGATGATTCCGGGACGAACGCGGGTGCGCACCCGATCCACGGCCGTTTTCCAACGCGGCGGGGCCGTCGCCGGCGCCAGGTACATCGGATCGGCGGTAAACAGCATCCCAATCTCGAGCTCGGCTTCCGAGGTACGGCTCAACGCGAGCAGCGACAGCGCGCGATATTCGCGCAATTCCACCGGCAGCCCGCCGGGCGACGAGCTGTCGAGGTCGCGCGTGATTGAGAGCACGTTGTCGTACTCGGCAGCGTCGTAGAGCTGCTTGGCCTGCTGGACAGGGTCGTCAGCCAACGCGGGGCGGACAAGGAACACAGAGAGAAGGACAACGATCGCGGTTTTGACTTTCATGTGTGGTGATCTGAAGAAACGAAATCCCGGGGCCGGAGGTGGCTTGCGACTCGTTCGATCATCGTCTCGGCGAATCACACCTTTTACTTGAGGGCCGGACGTTATTGTCACTTCAGTTGTGCGGATGCGACCCATGATACCGCGCTCAGGCCCCATCTGAGCATCGATATAATCGCGGCCAGTGCCGTCTTCTCCGTCGGTCGACGATCTCATCGCGGGACGAACGGCCCTCAGTGAGGGCGCGTGGAAAGACGCGATGCACGCGTTCGAACGCTCGCTGGCACACGGGGAGACGCCGGAAGCACTCGAGGGCCTCGGATTGGCGGCGTGGTGGCTCGACCTCGCCGCGGTCGTCTTTGATTCCCGCGCACGCGCGTTCAGTCTGTACCGCCAGCGCGGCGACCAGCGATCTGCCGCTCGTGTCGCCGTCTGGATCGCCTGGGACAGCGCCGCGTTCCGCGGCGAGGAAGGCGTCGCCAAAGGGTGGCTCCAGCGCGCACGCCGCCTGCTCGACGGACAACCGGAGTCGCCGGAACACGCCTTCTGGGCCGCCCGCGCGGCGGTATTTGCCCTCCTCGACGATGGCGACCCGGAAGCGGCAGAAACGCTCGCCCTGGACGCGATCCGGGTCGGACAGACCCTTGGCGCCATCGACTACGAAATGGTCGGGCGCGCGCTCTACGGATTCACGCTCGTCACGAGAGGAAAGGTCACCGAGGGGCTGCGCGAGCTCGACGAAGTCAGCGCCGCCATCCTTGCCGGCGAGCTGACGGACCGTCTGCTGATCGCGCTGGCCGGCTGTTATCTGATCGGCGCGTGCGACCGCGCGCGCGATCCCGAACGTGCCATCCAGTGGTGCGATCGGATCAAGGAACACAGCCGCAAATGGGGTCTGAAGCCGCTGTTTGCGGTCTGCCGCACGCAGTATGCCTCGGTCTGCATGTGGCGCGGCGCCTGGGACGAAGCGGAGCGCGAGCTGACGAGCGCGTGCGATGAACTTGCCCTCTGCCGCCCGGGGATGACGACGGACGGCCTCGCGCGTCTGGGCGAGCTGCGCCGTCGCCAGGGCCGTCTCGACGAGGCCGCCGCGCTGTTCGAGCGCAGTGGCGGACACCCGATGGCGTCGCTCGGGCGCGCCGCCATCGCGCTCGATCGGGGCGATCGCCAGAGCGCCATCGACCTCGCCGAACGTCACCTCCGCCGCCTGCCGGTGATGAACCGGACCGAGCGTGCGTCTGCGTTGGAGCTGCTGATTCGGGCCGCGGCGTCAGGCGAAGGACCCGGACACGATCTCGAGCACGCGCGGACCGCGCTGAACGAGCTGCGGTCAATCGCCACCGGCGCCCAGACATCGCCACTGCTCGCGTCTGCCAGTCTGGCCGCGGGCCTCGTCTCCCGGGCGGACGGTGATCTTGCCGCCGCGCAGCGCGAGCTCGAAGACGCCGTCGACCTCTTCGAGAAAAGCGGCGCCCCGTTCGAGGCTGCGCGCGCTCGCATCGATCTGGCCTTCGTGCTGGACCAACTTGGCCGCACCGAGGCGGCGGTCACCGAGCTGAATCACGCCCTCGACGAGTTGACGCGTCTCGACGCGCGGCTGGAGGTGGACGCAGCGCAGTCGCTGCGCGATCGACTCGAACCGCGGGTGCAGCACCCCGCAGCGATGTCCCGCAACAGCAGCGGCCTCACTGCCCGGGAACTGGAAGTCCTGCGCCTCATTTCCAGCGGCCTCAGCAACCAGGCAATCGCCGAGCGCCTCTTCATCAGCGAGCACACCGTGCATCGGCACGTGGCCAACACCCTCGCCAAGCTCGCCGTCCCGTCGCGCTCAGCCGCAGTCGCCCAGGCAGCGAAACTCGGGCTCCTTTAGGTCCTCGGCACGAAAGTGGCCCGAACGGGCCATTTTTCGATTTCCCAATGAAATGACCCGATCCGGCGAAGCCACGCGCCGCGGGACGCGGTAAATTCCTGCCCATGACACAGACACCCACGTCCGGATTCACCACGTCGACCTCGACCCCCAGCCGCCTCGCCAACGCGCTGGCGGAACGTCTCGAAGCCGGAGCCAATGCTCTCGCCGCCTTCGCCGCGTCCCTGACGGACGCCCAATGGAAAACCCGCTGCATGCCGGACGGCCGCACGGTTGGCGTCATCGTCCACCACGTCGCCTTCGTCTACCCGATCGAGATCCAGATCGCGCAGACGATCGCCGACGGCAAGCCGATGACCGGTCTGACCATGGACGACGTACATGCGTTAAACGCCAAACACGCGGTGGACAACGGCGCGGTCACCAAAGAGGCGGCGCTGGAGCTGCTGCGGACCAACAGCACCGCCGCCGCCGCTGCTATCCGTGCGCTCAGCGACGAACAGCTCACGACCGCCAGGCCCGCGTCGCTCTACTCTGACGCCCCGGTCACCTGCCAGTTCGTCCTCGAGGACCACGCCGTGCGACACAGCTACCACCACCTGGCACGGCTGAAGCGCGCGGTGCAGTCGTAATGCACTCGTTGGCTGAGAAGTGAGGAAAGTCGTGACAACCGCTACTCAAAATCCCACCGGCGCCGTGGCCGATCTGGCGGCGATCAAGGCAAGACAGCAGGCGATGTGGGCGTCCGGTGATTTCGCCGTCATCGGCACGACGCTGCAGATTGTCGGCGAGCTCCTGTGCGAAGCCGTGGAGGTCGGCGGCGGCGAACGGGTGCTCGACGTCGCCGCCGGTAACGGCAACGCGACGCTCGCCGCGGCGCGCCGCTTCGCCCATGTCACGTCTACGGACTACGTGCCGGCACTGCTCGAGGGCGGCAAGCGCCGCGCAGAAGCCGAAGGACTCGTGGTCGCGTTCGAGTTTGCCGATGCCGAGGCGCTGCCCTATCCGGACGCGAGCTTCGACGTCGTCCTCTCGACTTTCGGAGTGATGTTTGCGCCGGACCACTACACGTCCGCGAAGGAGCTGACGCGCGTGTGTCGGCCGGGCGGGCGGATCGGTCTCGCCTGCTGGACCCCCACTGGGTTCCTGGGCGGACTCTTTCGCGCCGTCAGCAAGCATGTGCCGCCACCGGCAGGAGTCGCTTCTCCGCTCCTCTGGGGCACGACAGCGCACATCGAGAATCTCTTCCCGAACGCCGCATCGATCACGCACTCGGTCCGCAACTTCATGTTCAGGTACGAGTCGCCCGAACACTTTGTGACGGTGTTCCGCACGTTCTATGGCCCCGTCCACAAGGCGTTCGCTGCGCTCGACGCACACGGCCAGGCGGCGCTCGAAACCGACCTGCTCGCGCTGCTGCGCGAGTCGGCGCGCAGCAGCACCGCCGGCCTCGTCGTGCCGGGCGAGTACCTGGAGACGGTCATCACGCGGTGACACACCGGCTGATGTGCGTGTTCGCCCACCCCGACGATGAGTCGTTAGGGACGGGCGGAACGCTGGCCAAGTACGCCGCCGAGGGCGTCGAGACCTACTTGCTCACCGCGACCCGCGGCGAGCACGGGCGGTTTGGCGATGGCGGCGTGCGGCCGGATGACGAGGTCGTTGGCCGGACGCGCGAAGCGGAGCTCAGAGCCGCAGCGAAGGAGCTCGGCGTCCGCGACGTGACGGTACTGGGGTATCCCGATGGCGGGCTCGACGCCGTCGATGCCGTCGTCGCTCAGACAGCGATCGCCGAGCATCTGCAACGGATCAAGCCGCATGTCGTGATCACCTTTGGTCCGGAAGGGGCGTATGGCCATCCGGACCACGTGGCGATCTCGCAGCTGACCACTGCCGCCGTTGTCGCCGCCGCGGACGGCGATCATGCCGTGTCGAAGCTGTACTACATCGCGTGGACGGCGGCGAAATGGGCGGCGTACCAGTCGGCTCTCAAGAAGCTGACCAGCACCGTGGACGGCGTCGAGCGGCGCGTGGTGCCGTCCGCTGACTGGGCGATCACGACACGGATCGACACGAGCGCGTTCTGGCCCATGGCGTGGCGCGCCGTCCAGTGCCATCAGACGCAGATGAGCGTCTACAAGAACCTGGCGACATTGGCACCCGAGCACCATCTCGCGTTGTGGGGCGTGCAGGAGTTCTATCGCGCGTTCAGCCGCGTCAACGGCGGACGGATGCGCGAATCCGATCTGTTCGAAGGACTGCGGTGATGGCGAAGGACGCCGAGACGCTGACCAGACGCCACGCGCCGATCGACATGAGCGCTCCCGCGTTCCGCTCGGCCGGACACGCACTCGTCGACGGGATTGCGGACTGGCTGGACCAGATCGCAGACGGTCCGGTCACACACGACGAGTCGCCCGCCGACGTCCGCCGGGCGCTGCGCGCCGACCGGCCGCTGCCGGAGACAGGTAGCGACGCCGAAGAACTGCTCGCGGAAGCGGCGCAACTGCTCTTCCGGCATTCCCTGTTCAACGGGCACCCGCGGTTCTACGGCTACATCACGTCGAGTCCTGCACCGATCGGCGCTCTTGCCGATCTGCTCGCGGCAGCCGTCAACCAGAACGTCGGCGCCTGGCGGCTGGCGCCGATCGCCACAGAAATCGAGGCACAGACGGTCCGCTGGATCGCCGAGATGATCGGGTTCCCCACCGCTACCGGCGGGCTGCTGGTGAGCGGCGGCAACATGGCGAACTTCGTCTGCTTCCTTGCCGCCCGCACCGCGAAGGTCGCCGACGTGCGCGCCGGCGGCCTCCGCCACGCAGCGGCAGCGCCGGTGTTCTACGCGTCAACGGAAGCACACACGTGGATCCAGAAGGCCGCCGATCTGTTCGGTCTTGGCACCGACGCGGTGCGATGGATTCGCACCGATGCGCAGCAGCGAATCGACGTCGCCGAGATGGAGCGACAGATCGTCGCCGACCGGAGCGCAGGAGCGTTGCCGTTTCTCGTCGTCGGTACCGCCGGAACCGTCAGCACCGGCGCCGTCGATCCGCTGGCCGAGCTCGCGGAGCTGTGCCGCCGGCATGACGTCTGGTTCCACGTGGACGGCGCCTATGGCGCGCTGGCGGCGCGCGTGCCGGGAGCGCCGTCTGCCCTCCGCGCCCTGAGCGAGGCCGATTCCGTGGCCGTCGATCCCCACAAATGGCTGTATGCGCCGCTCGAAGCCGGCTGCGCAATGGTGCGACGTCGCGACGACCTGCTGCGCACCTTCTCTTATCATCCGAGCTATTACCACTTCGATCACAACGTCACGAATTTCTTCGACTACGGGCCACAGAACTCACGCGGCTTCCGCGCGCTGAAGGTCTGGCTGGCGCTGCGACAGGTCGGCTGGAGCGGCTATCGGCAGATGATCGGCGACGACATGCGGCTGGCCGCACAACTGCACGCGTCGGTGCAGCAGCATCCGGAATTCGAGGCGATGACCCAGCACCTGAGCATCAGCACGTTCCGCTACGTGCCCTACGGCCTGCAGCCCTCCTCCCCGGAGACCGAGGAGTACCTGGCGCGGCTCAACCAGGAGCTGCTGTCACGAGTGGAGCGCAGCGGCCAGGCGTTTCTCTCCAACGCCATGGTCGACGGACGCTTCGCGCTGCGCGCCTGTATCGTGAACTTCCGCACGTCGGTGAAAGACGTCGAGGATCTGCTTCCGCTGCTCTCGCGTATTGGCGCCGAGGTCGATCGCGAACTGCGGCCCGCTTCTTCTTCCGCCTGAAGGCGGAACCCACGACACAGCAGGCTGTTGACTGGCGTCAATGCGGCGCGTTAAACGACACCAATGACCATCGTCATCATCGGTGGCGGCATCTGCGGCCTCGGTACGGCTCTACTGCTCGCGCGTGACGGACACGACGTCACGTTGCTGGAGCGCGATCCACGCGAGCCGCCCGAGTCGCACGCAACCGCATGGGACGACTGGACGCGTCCGGGCGTGGCGCAGTTTCGCCAGCCGCACAACTTCATGCCGGGGTTACGGCTGCTGCTCGAGCGGGAACTTCCGGACGTTCAGGCGGCACTGAGCGGCGTCGGCACGGCGAAGTTCGACCTGTTGAATCCGCTGCCGCCGACCTTCGCCGACCGGACCCCGCGACCGATCGACGACAAGCTGTGGACCCTGACTGCACGACGGCCGGTCGGCGAGTGGGTGTTCGCCGACGCGGCGCGCCGCGAGCCGCGGCTCACGATCCGACGCGGTGTGCAGGTCAACGAGCTGATCACGGGTGCCGCTGCGATCCCGGGCACGCCGCACGTCGCCGGCGTCCGCACCGCCGACGGACACGAACTGCGCGCCGACCTCGTCGTCGACGCCACCGGACGGCAGTCGCCGGCGCCCGAGTGGCTGACGGCGCCCGCACGTCCTCCGCACCAGGAGCGGGAGGACAGCGGCTTCATCTACTACACGCGCTACTTCAGGGGCACACCACCGCAGCGTCGCGCCGCGGCGTTGACGCCGCTCGGGACGATTACGCTGCTGACACTGCCAGGCGACAACGATACCTGGTCGGTGACGATCTTCGTTGCCGGCGGCGATCAGCCGCTGAAAAGCCTGCGCCACGAGGAGGCCTGGACGAAGACAGTGCGCGCGTGCCCGCTGCACGCGCACTGGCTCGACGGCGAACCCATCACCGGTGTAGCCGCCATGGGCGGCGTCGTCGATCAATATCGTCGGTTCGTCGTGGACGGCTCGCCTGTCGCCACCGGGTTCGTCGCCGTTGCCGATGCCTGGGCGTGCACGAATCCGTCGGCCGGACGGGGTCTCACCGTCGGGATGCTGCACGGCGCGCAGCTGCGCGACACGCTTCGCAGCAGCGCAGGAAACCCTCGAGCGCTCGTTGAGGACTTCGACGCGCGGACTGAATCGGAGATCCGGCCGTGGTACGACGCGCAAATTGCCGTCGACCGGATGCGGTTTGCGGATATGAATGCGCTGCGTGACGGGCAGCGCCCATCGCCGCCGACCGATCCGCTGGCCAAGGGAATCAGGGCACTGCAGCAGACGATGCCGTTCGATCCCGATCTCTTTCGCGCGGCGCTCGAGTACATCGCCACCATCACGCCGGTCCAGCGGATTCTGACGCGGCCCGGTATCAGGGAAGCCGTGCAATCGGTTGGTGAGGCATTCCAGGCGAACAGCCCGCCGCCGATACCTGGACCGACGCGCGCGCAGCTGCTCCAGATTTCAGGCGGCGCGTGAGCCGACGGCGATCAACGACCCGCCACGCATCCAGGCGTTGCGCCTGAATGGCGCCTCCCAACGCACGAGTGCGCGCAGCAGCGCGTTGAGCGGCGCCGGCGGCACGCGCAACGCGTGGCGCACGACCTCGAGCGGATCTCGATCATCGCGCTGCGTACGACGGAGCCATCGCTGGAGCCGCTGGGCCAGCGCCGGCACGCAGTTGAAATACGAGAGCTCGCACACGTGCAGATCGGCGCGCGTGAATGCCGCGGCCAGCGACTCGCGGTCGTATCGGCGCTTATGGCCGATCACCTCGTCATACCGCGTCCACAGATGCGGTCCCGCCGGCACCGTCACTGCAACACGGCCGTCAGCCGTCGCCACCCTGCTGGCTTCCCGCAGCAGCGCCACTGCGTCATCCACGTGCTCGATCACGTCGAAGAGGGTGACGATCTCGAAGTCTGGCGCGAACGGCAGCGACGTGGCACTGCTGCGGAACAGCGGTCCGCGTACGCGTGCCCGTGCCCGTCGCAGCGCCTGGTGATGCATGTCGACGCCGCAGGCGGCCACGCCAGCGGACTCGAGCGCGGCCAGTACGAATCCGGTCCCGCAGCCGACATCGAGCACGCGCGCGCCCGCCAGCGGCCCGGCCACACGTTCCAGCGTCGAGACGATCACGTCGTTGCGCGCGGAAAACCAGAAGTGCCGCTCCTCGACGCCGGCGACGAGGTCGACGAGCGATGCGGGATAGTCGTCGTCTCGCGCAGGCGGCGTCAGCGCAACGACCCCGTCCTCGATCGGATAGACCGCTCTACACGCCGCGCATGTCGCGCCCTCGGAAGTTGGCGGCGGCACGATTTCGCCGCATTGCAGGCAGTGGAAGCGGCCTGGTGCCGGGCTCGCCATCACACCGTGAAGCCGCGAATGCTTTCGATGACGGTCGCCTGATCGTCGGCGGTCAGGTCCGTGAAGAGTGGAAGCCGCAGCAGGCGCTCGGAGATGTCTTCAGCCACCGGACACGCGCCCGGAGAGCCGCCAAAGCGGCGTCCCATAGGTGACAGGTGAAGTGGCACGTAGTGAAAGACGGCGAGAATGCTGCGCGCCTGCAGATGCTGGATGAGCCGGGCCCGCGCAGTGGCGTCGGGTAACAGCACCGCATAGAGATGCGATGGATGATCGCACCCGGGTGGGACGATCGGCAGCCGGACGTCGTTCGCCTGCGCCCAGTCGCGCAGTGCCACGTCGTACCGCCGCCAAATCGCCGCGCGCTTCCCCTGAATGACGTCGCGGCAGCGGAGTTGCGCAAGCAGACAGGCAGCCTGCAATTCGGAGCACAGGTAGTTCGACCCGTAGTCAACCCACGTGTACTTGTCCACCTGCCCGCGGAAAAAACGGCTCCGGTCCGTGCCCTTCTCGCGGATGATCTCGGCCCGATCGATGAGGCCGGCATCGTTGATCAGCAACGCCCCCCCCTCGCCGGAGGTCACGTTCTTCGTCTCGTGAAAGCTCTGCGTGGCCAGCGAACCAAACGACCCGAGCTGCCGCCCGTTGCAGGCGCCAAACAGGCCGTGTGCGTTGTCTTCGATCACCATGAGGCCGTGCCGGCGCGCAAGCGATCCGATTGCGTCCATGTCGCACGCCACCCCGCCATAGTGCATGACGACGATGGCTCTGGTGCGTGCGCCGATCAGCGGAGCGATCGTCGCAGCGTCCACGTTGAAGGTGTCGCGCCGGCAGTCGGCGAACACCGGACGCAGGCCGCATCCGGCAAAGGCATTGGCGGTCGAGACGAAAGTAAACGACGGGACGATGATCTCGTCGCCGGGTTCGCCGCCGAGGAGCCGTGCCGCCATCTCCAGCGCACCGGTGCACGAGTTCGTCAGCAGCGCTTTTCGCGCGCCGGTGACCTGCTCCAGGATCGATTCACAGCTGCGGGTCGCCGGCCCGTTTCCGGCGAGTATGCCGCTCGTCACTGCCTCGGCGAGCGAGGACACGATCTCTGGCGTAGTCGTCGGGCGATTGAACGGTATCCGATAGGTCATCGCGCGTCGGCCGTTTCGTCGCGGAACCAGCGATGGTACCAGGTTGCACGTTCAGTAACGTCGAAACCCGCGTCGCGGTAAAACGCCAGCGACGCCTCGTTCCGCCCCTGCGTCACCACCGACAGCCGCTCGACCGATCGTCTGCTCGCCCACTCGAGCGCTCCGGCGACCAGGACGCTGCCGACACCCTGTCGCTGATGACGGGGCGAGACAGCCAGCAGGCCAATCGACGCTTCACGCGGCGACCGCAGGTGGAGGGTGAGATAGCCGGCGGCTTCGCCGTCGCGGTCCGCAACCAGCACGGCATCAGCCCAGCCGTCGCAGCTCCGCTCGATCCACGTGCGGTAGAGGTCGTCGCACCGCCGCCGATCGAACCGGTCATCCGCATAGAAACGCGAATCGCGGTGCGACACGGCCGCAATCTCGCGCAACGTCGGCACATCGGCTGAAGTCGCAAACCTGACCGCTGCTGCAGCCGCCGGGGCCTCCACGAGACGCTGCAATGTCACGCGCTCGTCTACCGCTCTGAACTCGTTGTCACGCAGCAGCCGGTCCGTCTCGAAGTCGCCGCCCGCGGCGAGAAAGTAGAGGCAATCGATACGGCGGATTCGGCACCAGTCGAGCAGCGCGCGCGTGCTGCCGGCATCCACTCGGCGGGAACGCGCGCGCGCGATCGAGACCCCGAAGAACGCCGAGTCCCACTCGAGCAGCTCACACGGCGCTTCGGCTTCCGTCATGCGTCGGAAGACTGGTCGCCGCGCGGACAATGTAGGCTGGACGCTCCATCGTCCGCAGGTGCATGCGGCCCAGATATTCGCCAATGATGCCGAGCGCAAAGAGCTGCGCGCCGGAGAAGATCGCGATGATCGAGGCCAGGAACGGGAAGCCGGCAACCGTCGTTCCCGAGAGCAGGTATCGACCGAGCACGAAGGCCAGCACCAGCAGGCCAAACAGCGTGAACACGAAGCCGATCATCGTTGCCACCTGCAGTGGCCGCACGCTGTAGCCGGTCATCATGTTCATGGCGTGACGGACAAGCGAACGAAAGCGGTAATTCGAGACACCCTCGCGACGCGGTTCACGACGCACCTCCACCGCCGCGAAACTCGTCGTCGCCCAGGTCAGCAGCACGTCGATCGACAGCAGCGGGCTGCGATATTCGGCAAACGCGGGTTTGACTGATGCCCGGAACGCGCGAAACGCGCTCACCATCGGGGCGACCGTCGCACTGGTGGCGGCGCCCAGCGCCGCCTTCGCCAGGCGGGAGCTGAGGTTGCGCCACAAACCGTGCTGCTCCTGCACCGGCGTCCCATAGACGACGTCGTAGCCCTCGTCCAGGCGTCCGAGCAGACGTGGAATCTCCTCCGGCGGCTGCTGACTGTCGTCGTCCATCGTGACAATCACGTCGAAGCGTGTATGCCGGATGCCGCACAGCAGCGCGTTGTGCTGCCCGTAGTTCCGCATCAGATCGATGCCAGTGATCTCCGGATAACGTCGTGCGAGCGCCTCGATCGTCGCCCAGCTCGCGTCGCGACTGCCGTCGTTGACGAGCATGATCTCGTACGGCACGCCCAGGCTCTGCAGGACGACGCGGAGCCTGTCGATGAGCGCCGGCACCGTTGCTGCGCCGTTGTAGACCGGGATGACGACTGACAGGGACTGCGCCACTAGTCCAATGCCAGCAGCCCGCGGCCACCCGCACGCATGAATTCGTTGGTGACCAGCCGTCGCTTCGCGTTCAACCGATCCATCAGGCCAGTCCAGCCGCTTGAAGATCGCAGCGACGCCAGGAACACGTCGGTCTCAAAACCTGTGAGGCAGGAGAAGCCATTGTCGATGGCCCGCATCAGCAGATCGTGAGCGCGCTGCCGATCGCCGAGCCTGGCGGAGACGCCGCCGAGGTAGAAGAGACCCTCGCCGTCGCTGAAACCAGAGGCCGCCAGCCGATCGATCGCGGCGATGCCCTCTTCGCGCCGGCCCTCGAGCGCGGCGCGCAGCGACGACGAAAAGACCCGCATCAGCGGCACCGACGCGAACCGTTCTTCCTCGCGGCGCGCGCAGGCAATCGCTTCTTCGTCGCGACCGAGCGCCGAGAGGACGCGCGCCTCGAAGGGGTCGGCGACGTGTCCGGCAGCCGCGAGCGCCGCCGCGTAATCGCCAAGCATGTAATGCGTATGGTGCACGGTCGTCGGCAGCGTCGGATCGAGACGCTGGGTGTGTCGATGCGCGGCAACGGACTCGTCGAGCAGCCCACCATAGCGGCAGGCATGGACGAGGGCGGCGTAGATGTGCGGCTCGGCGCGACGATGGCGCACGCGTTCGAGCAGGCGGGCCAGCGCAGCGTCGAGGCGACCGAGGTCGATCTCCAGCTGCGCATAGTAGTACTGGGCCGCGCCGTTCTCCGGATCGAGCTCGAGCGCGCGGAGAAACGCGCTCTCCGCGTTCGCCAGCTGCGCGGGATCCTCATACTTTCCGAACAGGCGTTCGAGCCGTCCCCGCTCCGCCCACGCCGGAGCGAAGCCATCGTCGAGATCAAGCGATTGCTGGAAAAAGGCGTGCGCCTGGCGCCAGCTCACCGACTCGGCGCGCGTCCGCATCCCGTGCAGGTACAGATCGAACGCCTTGGCGTTACCGGCGGTGCGTGGCCGAAAATTGCGATCCTGTGCGGTCAGCGGCAGTGACGCGATGACCCGTCGCGCCAGTTCGTCGTGCAGATCGATCACGGCATCGAGCGGCACATGTGTCGTCTGCGACCACCAGAGATCGCCGGCAGGCACCGACACCAGTTCGGCGCTGACGCGCATCTGGTCGCGCACGCGCAGCATCGAGCCGGTCAGGACGACGTCAACGGCCAGATCCGTTGCCACCGCCGCGAGGTCGGGGACGACGTTGGCGTAGCGCGCCGATTTCAGGCTCGAGCGCACCACCAGCGACTCCAGCCCCGTCAGCGAGCTGCCGAGCGCGTCGGCAAGGCTGAGACCCAGATAGTCGATGTCCGGATCGCGCTTGAGCAGCCGGAACGGCAGCACCGCCAGCCGCAGCATCGGCCGCGCTTCGGCGACCTGATCGCTCGCCGCAAGCTGCAGCGCGCCTTTGAGGTCGGCCGCAAATGCGTCGGCGGTCGGATGCCGCTCGTCCGGCTTCTTCGACAGCGCGCGGTGCAGGATGCGGTCGGTCGCCGAAATCGCCGGCGACCCGGTCAGGACGGGCGGCGTGTCGTAGAGCACCGAATGCACGAGCGCCGCCAGCGTCGCACCCGAGAAGGGCGGACGGCCGGCGAGCATCTCGAACAGGATGACCGCGGCTGAAAACAGGTCGGCACGGGCGTCCACCGTGTCGCCGGCGAGCTGCTCGGGTGCCGCATAACGCGGCGTGCCGACGAAAGTGTCGGTATGCGTGAGCCGCAGCGCCGTGTCGGTATCCGCCGACTCGATCGGACGCGCGAGTCCGAAGTCGAGCACCTTCACGCCCAGCTCGGTCACGAAGACGTTCGACGGCTTGAGATCGCGATGAACGATGCCACGGCGGTGAAGGACGCTGAGCGCCTCGGCGACGCCGAGGGTGATGCGCAGCGCATCTGCCGGCGGCAGCGCGCCCTGCGCCAGCCGCGCCGACAGCGGCTCGCCGTCGATCAGCTCCATCGCAATGAACGGCCGGTCGTTCCAGTCGCCAAGCTCGAACACCTGGCAGATCAGTGGATGCGAGATGCCGGCGGCAATGCGCGCCTCGCGCACCAGCCGCAGATGCGCGCTCGGATCAGAGGCCGTTTCGCGCAGTACCTTGACGGCGACCTGGCGGCCGAGACGGAGGTCCTCCGCCACGTAGACCACGCCCATGCCGCCCTGACCGAGCTTGCGAACCACTCGATAGTTGCCAATGAGGGTCGGCAGGTCAGTGTCGTCGTCGGCGTGCGTCCGACCGACCAGGTCCATAGCGGCCCAGTGTACCCGCTACGACTGGCGCGTGGTACCATCCCCCGCCTTCGTCCCGCCTCCGCGCGTCGCGCGACGGCGGGCAAGCCGCAGTCCACGCTCGCTTCGAGGTGGCAGGCTCCGCAATTTTTCCCCGCGTGGCTTCCGCCTTCAGGCGGAAGGATGGAGGAATCAGATGATCGCTGTGCGTCTCCCGCGTCTGTTGATCGCCGCTCTCGGCATCGCCGCGCTCTGTGCCCCCCGCCCGGCTGCCGCTCAGGACGTCGCCATTACCAACGTCCGCATCGTCGTCGGCAACGGCCAGGTGATCAACTCGGGCACCATCGTCGTCCGCGGCGGCAAGATCGTCTCGGCGGCGTCCGGTGCGGCCAACGCGCAGGGACTGCGCGTCATCGACGGCAAAGGCATGAGCGCCGTGCCCGGGTATATCGACGCGCACAAGCATGTCAACACAGGGCCGATGGAAAAAGAGCAGATGCAGGCGCTGCTCGAGGCGGGCTACACGACGATTCTCTCGGGCGGCGGCCCCGGCGATGGCAACATCACGCTGCGCGATCACATCGACTCGGGGATGATCAACGGCCCACGCATCATCCCTTCGGAGCGCATCAACCTGCGCGGCACACCAGAGGAAGCGCGCGCCGCCATTCGCGCGATGGCGGGCAAGGGCATCAAACATACAGGCGAGATCGCGCTTACACCGCTTCCCGGACCGACGGCCGAAGAGATCGCGGTGCTCAAGGCCACGGTCGACGAAGCGGCGAAGGCTGGCGTCCAGGTCAACGTCCATGCCGTCAGCACGCCGGCAATGGTTGCCGCGATCGACGCCGGCGTGCGACGCCTCGTCCACCTGCCGAACAAGGACTTCACCAGCCATGAAGCCGCAGCCAAGGTCGCCTCGACCGGTACGATCGCGCTCGGCACCGTCGGCTTCGGCGCGCCGATTTTCGGCGTGTTCGCCGAGGACAACAACCCGCGCTTCCGCGACGGCAAGCCGTGGCCCGAGGCGATCGCCGGCGCCAACCGCGACGCCGCAGGAAAAGCGTTGGGCACCGAAGCGGCCTACCCGATCGTCAATGCACGGACGATCTGGGATCACGGCGGCCTCATCGGCTACTGCACAGACACCAACTACGACGCGCGCGCCGGACTCGAGCACGAGCTCAAGTCCTACAGCATCGTGTTTTCGATGCAGGACATCTTCAAGCTGATGGGGCCGAACACGGCCGCCTACATCGGCATGGGCGATCAGCTCGGCACGCTGGAGGCCGGAAAACTCGCAGACATCGTGCTGCTCGATGGCAACCCGATGGAAGGCATCCACAACATGCTGAAGACGAAGGTCGTGCTCAAGAGCGGCAAGATCGTCGTCGACAAGCGCTGATCCGGTGGACGGCCATGCGACATCTCGCCACGGGCGCGTTGCTTGGAGGTCTCGCGGCAATGGGGTGCACGACGCCTGACGTGGACGCGAGCAACGCATCGCCGGGTCCGGCGCCCGTAGCGGCGCGACAGCCGAAAACCTTGACCGTGCATGGCGACGCCCGCGTCGACGACTATTTCTGGCTGCGCGAGAAGGGCGACCCGAAGGTCATGGACTACCTCCATGCCGAGGATGCGTACGCCGACGCGGTCATGCAGCCGACCGCGGCATTCCAGGATGCGCTGTTCAAGGAGCTGGTTGGGCACATCAAGGAAGACGACGACACGGCCCCGTACCGGCGCGGCGACTACTTCTATTTCACGCGCACCGTGAAAGGGCAGCAGTATCCGCTCTACTTCCGCAGGAAGGGGACGTTGACCGCGCCGGAGGAGCTGCTGCTCGACCTCAACGAAATGGCGAAAGGGCTTCCGTTCATGGCCCTGGGCGCGTTTTCACCGAGCGACGATGGACGGCTGCTCGCGTATTCGACCGACGCGAAGGGCTATCGCCAGTACACGCTGCACCTGAAGGACCTCGCGACTGGCGCGCTGCTTCCCGATCAGGCGGAGCGCGTGGGAAACGTCGAGTGGGCCACCGATAACAAGACGCTGTTCTTCACCACAGAAGACGCGGTGACGAAGCGCAGCGACAAGTTTCTTCGTCACGTCGTCGGTTCACAGGCGAATGACCTTCTCTACGACGAGAAGGACGAACTGTTCGATCTCTACGTCGGACGTACGCGCGACCGCGCGGTCATCGTGCTGCAGAGCATGGCGAAGACATCGACCGAATGGCGCTACCTGCCGGCCGACACGCCAGACGCGCCGCTGACGATCATCAACCCACGTGCGCCGGATCACGAATACGACGTCGAACATCATGGCGGCCTGTTCTATATCCGCACCAACCAAAGCGCCAAGAACTTCCGTGTGGTGACGGCCCCGGTCGCGACACCCTCGGAACGACATTGGACCGAGCTCATCCCCCATCGCCCGGACATCAAGATCGAGCAGATCGACGCGTTCGCCGGCCATCTGGTGCTGTCGGAGTGGGAAGGCGGCCTGCAGCAGCTGGAAATCGTCGACCTCAAGACGCGCAACCGGCATCACCTGCAGTTTCCGGAACCGGTGTACGCCGCAACGATCGGACAGAACTACGAATTCGCCACGGCGACGCTGCGCTACAACTACCAGTCGCCCGTCTCCCCGCCGTCCGTGTTCGACTACGAGATGACGTCGCGACAGGCGACGCTGGTGAAGCAGACAGAGGTTCCCGGCGGCTTCGACCGTTCGCATTACAAGGCCGAACGTGTGATGGCGACTGCAGCCGACGGCACGAAGATTCCGATCTCCCTCGTCTATGGGCGGCAGACGCCGCGCGACGGCTCAGCGCCGCTGTTGCTGTACGGCTACGGTTCTTACGGTGCGTCGGTGTCGCCAACCTTCTCGACGGCGCGTCTGCCGCTGCTCGATCGTGGCGTCATCTACGCCATCGCGCACATCCGCGGCGGCGGCGAACTGGGCGAACCGTGGCGCGACGGCGGTCGCATGATGAACAAGATCACGACGTTCACTGATTTCATCGCCTCGGCTGAATATCTCGTCGCCCAGAAGTACACCTCGACGGATCGCCTCGTCATTCAGGGCGCGAGCGCCGGCGGCCTGCTGATGGGCGCCGTCGTCAACATGCGTCCCGATCTGTTCAAGGCGGCGGTCGCACAGGTGCCGTTCGTGGATGTTCTGAACTCGATGCTGGACGCGACCCTGCCGTTGACCACGAGCGAGTACATCGAATGGGGGAATCCCAACGAGAAGCCGGCCTACGACTACATAGCGAAATACTCGCCCTACGACAACGTCAAGGCGCAGCGCTACCCGGCGATGCTCGTGCGCGTGTCAGTGAACGACAGCCAGGTCCCCTACTGGGAGGGCAGCAAGCTCGTCGCCCGATTGCGCACGATCAAGACGGACACGAATCCGCTGCTGTTGAAGGTGAACTTCGGCGCCGGCCACGGCGGCGCATCGGGGCGCTACGACGCGCTGCGCGAAACGGCGTTCAACTGGGCGTTCGTGCTCTGGCAGATGGGAATCAACCGGTAGCTGGTCCTTGGCCGTGCGCACCGCACGTGCTGCGAGCGACGCCAGAGCGATCGCGCCTGTGCTTGCAGTCCTCCTCGCGGCGTGGCAATGATCACGCGATTGAGCGTGGAGGAGTGAATGGCTACTTCGGCAATTGCAACGTTGCGCGGCAAGAGCGTGATGCCCAGCCTGACAGTCAACAACCTGCAGCAGAGCCTCGATTTTTTCAGCGGACTTGGCTTCGAGGTCGAAGATCGCTGGGCAGAGAATGGCAAACTGCTTGGCGCGATGTTGAAAGCCGGCGAGGCGCGTCTCGGCCTGAGTCAGGACGACGGTAAGAAGGGACTCAATCGGACCAAGGGCGTCGGCATGCGGATCTACATCGAGGCCGCCGACGACATCGATCAGGTGGCGGCGCGGGCGAAGAAAGCCGGCATCACTCTGACGCGGGAACCACACGATACGGAATGGGGCTCACGCGCGTTCGAGGTAACGGAACCCAGCGGCTTCGCCAGCACGATCGGCTCGCCGGGCACAGCCTAGGCACGAACGTCTATTTCGCCGCCGGCACGATGAACGCGAAGCGCTGTCCGTCGCGGCTGATCGCGCCGCCCTGCACGTCGCCGGGAACAGGCAGCAGCACGCGTGGCGGCTGTGACTCGAAGCCGGCTGCCGTGGTCGATACTTCGGCGGCCATCAGCACGCCGTCCGGCGAACCGTCCAGGAAATAGATCTCGCGACCGTCGTTGCGCCAGAAGACCACGCCGGCAGCGCCCTCGGAGGACACCTTCCATTTGCGATCGCCTGCCGCCGTTCCGGTCGCGGGGTCGAACCCGCGCACATACAGGTCGAAATCGCCGCCCGACTCGTTCGATCCGTAGGCGATGAACTTTCCATCCGGCGACAGCCATCCGCCCTGGACGTCGAACTCCTCGCGCGAGAATTCGATCGACTTCCGCGCCAGCGGATCGCTGCCGGTCAACGGAACCACCAGCAGCACGGGACCGGAATTGAACGTCAGGTATTTCCCATCGGGTGACAGGTCACGCAGACCGACGGGCGATCCCGGAGCGTTTCGATAGAGCAGCTCCTCGGCGCCGGATCCGTCAGCCGATTTCCGGTAAACGCCTTGATATCCGCCCGGGCGCAGCGAGGTGTAGAGAATGTGCCTGCCGTCGTGCGTCCACAGTGGCAGGTTGTTCGGCGTCGCGTCGTTCGTGATTGGAATGCCCTTGCCGGACGCGATGTCGAATACCCAGATGTCGCTGCGATCTTTCGCATCGATGACCACGGCGGCGACACGTGTGCCGTCGGGCGAGAAGGACGGCTGCGCGTAACGGTTTCCGCCGCCCAGCCTGATGAGGACACGACCCTGGCGATCGACCAGGGCGATCTGCTGTTGCGCAGGAGGCAGCACGGCCGAGCCGGGAGGATGCACGGCAAACACGACCCGCTGGCCATCGCGGCTGACGGTCCCGCGGACGTCTGCAAACCCCGTCTCCGGAATGTCGGCGGGCGCTGTAAAGAGCGGACGTGGTGTGCCGAACTGCAAGGTCGGCTGCGGATTCACTTCCACCGACATCACTGTCATCCTCGGGCCGAGGTAGTACAGTTCGCGGCCGTCGGCTTTCCACCAGATGCCAAGCGTCATGTCGTGGCTCGCCTCGGCCGGAAGCGACCACTTCATTTCCCCGGCACCGCCGGTCGCCATGTCGAACCGCCTGACCCAGATGTGATGCGTCTCGGTCCGCAGATCCATTACCGGCCGTTCGGCCTCGGTCGACTGATACGCGATCAGGCGGCCGTCGGGCGAGAGGCGGGCGCCGAGGATCGGCGCCTGTGAACGCATCGCCTCGACCGGCTTCGGATCGCCCGTCATCGGCAGCGCGAAGAGCGCATTCCCGGCGAGCTGCGTCGTGTAGTAGATGACGAAGCGGCCGTCAGGGGTCCAGTCGCTGAGCGCGATGTTGAATCCGGGAAGCCTGGTCACCAGTTGTTCGGTGCCGGTGCCATCAGCTGCGCTCCTGTACAGCAGCTCCGCATCCAGTGTGCGGACGAGATAGACGAGCTGCTTGCCGTCCGGCGACCACAGGAATCCGCGGATGATGTTCGGCGGCTCGTGCGATGCGATCGGAATCGTCCGTCCGGATGCGACGTCAACGACGACCACCTCGCGGTTGCCGTTGATCACGGCGACGCGCGTGCCGTCGGGCGAGAAGGCCGGCGATGTGTAGACGTCCTGCCCCAGCGTCTTCACCATCTTCCCGCCGCGATCGATCATCGTCAGCGTATTCGGCTCCGGGCGAGGAATCAGGAAGCGCTGGCCATCCGGCGACACGGCGAAAGTGTGGTAGTTGCCGCCCGGATGATTCAGGTTGATGTAGCCGGACACGAACAAGGGCCGCGGTTTGACCGGCGCGAGTGCTGAACCGTTCACATTGATGTCGGCCACCATGATGTGGCCGAAGGAGGCGCGGCTCAGGAAATAGAGCTCGCGCGAGTCGCCGCGCCACCTGGCGAAGACGCCGTCCTGCGCGATCTGCCACTTGCCGGTGCCCGTCGGAAACGGTTTGACCCAGAGGCCGCCAATCGAGTTGTAGGCAACCCATTTTCCATCCGGCGAGATTTGCGCGTGCGTGCTGCTGGTGTCGAGGAAGCGCTGGGGTGCGCCCTTGCCCGTCGCCGGGATCACCCACTGAGTGCCGTCAGAAATCCAGTAGATGATGAACTGCCCGTCCGGAGACCAGCTCATGGGCATCTTGCGGCTGCCCGACTCGATGAGGAGCTGCTCGGCGCCTCGACCGTCGACACCTTTTATATACAACCCCCACTTGCCGTTGCGCAGCGAGGCGAAGACGATGCGGGCGCCGTCGGGCGAGAAGATCGGGCTGGCGTTGTCTTCCGTCTGCGACGTGTCGGCGGTGAACCGAGTCAGGCCGCCGCGCGAGTCGTCCAGCCAGATATCGCCGCCGCGCTGCCCTTCATGCCGGTGAACGGCGATCCGCTTGCCATCTGGTGACAGTTCCGGGCTGCGGAAGATACCCGCCTCACCGACGGTGGAGATGACCTTGCCCGTGCGATCGACCCACGTCAGCCGGAGAGGGAGTTCCTGCGCCTGCGCCGTCAGGGGACCAAGGATGAGCCCAGCGAGCACAATCGTCCACGCCCTTGTTCTCATGGCAGTTCCTCTTCGTCTGCGATACGCGGACGAGAACAGAAAGGTTGCGTCGAGAGGCTGGCATCCTACGCCTCTTGCTGAGGGCTCTGCAATGATGACGAAGTAATGTCACGATGGCGATGATGAAGAGACTCCTGTTGGCCTGTGCCGCCGTCCTGATTCCCTGCCAGCTGTTGGCGCAAACGACTGATGCCTTGCTCACCCAGACGGGTCATGACGTGAGCGGCAGCGTCGGCAGCTACACCTACACCGAGCCGGGTACGGTGGACATTTCGATGCATGGCGCCAAGGTCGGCGGCGAATATGCGGGAACGGTGATGTTCAGCAAACGGCACCACTGGTTTACCCAGGCGAATGTGCGTGGCACCGTTGGCAACACGACCTACGATGGCTGGTGCTCACCCTGGTTGATCATTCCAAACGGTGTGTCGCCCAACGGCTACCAGCTCGATCTTGGCGATGCATCACCGTGCAGTGAGTCTGGCGACAGCGACTGGTACGTGGAAGCCCGCGCGCTCGTCGGCAAGGATTTCGTCGGTCAGCGATGGGGATTGTCACCACACACCGGCGTGGGTGTCCGTCATTTGTCGAACGGCACGACCGGGATCGCCGGATACCGCACGGATGAATATCTGTATATGCCGTTCGGCCTGACCACACGCACCAGAATCGCTTCGAATCGCACGCTGAGCATCAACCTTGAATACGACCGCCTGCTCCATGGTTGGCAGAAGACTCACGGCTCGAAGCTGGGCGGCGGTGACGTCCCAGCGACGCCGACAGCACCCGCCTTCACCATTGACGGCTTTAGCGATGTCTCGTTCGCGCAGCATGACGGATGGGCGCTACGCGCCGGTGCGAGGTTTCAGCTGACGACGGCCTGGTGGGTGGAGCCGTATTACGTTCACTGGAGCGTCGGCGCCTCACCGGTGAATTTTGAAACGGCGACGTTCACGGTCAATCAGGTCACCGCCCGGCAGCAGCTCGGCTTCTATGAGCCGGATAACACGACGAACGAGTTCGATGTGAGGGTGGGCTTCCATTTCTAGGGTCTTCCGCCTGGAGGCGGAAGCCTGAAACCCACTGTCGTGCTGTCAACGGATCGGCGACAGTGATCGGGCAAATCCTTCGATCTGCTGCACGACTTCTGCCTGATTGGTGATGAAGAGGTAATGAGGACCCGACACCTCCGTTACATGTGCATCTGGCGCAAACGTCCTGAACCAGTTCTCGTGATCGTCAACGCGCTTGCGCGTCAACCGGAACAGCTTCTCGATACGCCCCCGCAGCTCCGGGTCCGCAGCTGTTTTAGCAATGAAGTCCTCCGGGAACCGTGATCGAGAGGAACTGCCGCGGCGCAGAAAGTCATCAACCGACTTCGGAACGGAATAGACGGCCAGCGCCGGCACACGGATCCGTTCCGGGTTGTACGGCCTGTACGCGGCGCGCATTTCCTTTGTGATCTCCTGACGAATCGGAGGGTCCGGGGCCCACGCGTCACCGACGCTTCCATCTGGATTCGTGAGGAACTGGGCGCGCAGGTGCGCCTCTGGCCCGGCTGCGCCTTGAGTTCTCTGTAAATAGGAACGCCACGCCGCGAACGACACGCGGTCACGCGGCTCAGGCGCGGGAGCCCCTGGCAGGCCTCGTGCGGCCGCGTTGTAGGCGTCGGTGTCAGCGTCGTCTCCGCGATTGAACGCCGCGTCGAGATAGAAGAGCCCGGCAATCCTGTCCGCATAGCGCCCGCCGAGAACGTGCATCTCTTCTCCGGCGAACGAATGGCCAACGACAATGGGCCTGCGAACATCCATGTCGGCGATTACGCGGATGACGTCTTCCGCCAGACGCGTGAACCCATATCCGGTTGGAGGTGCCGACGAGCGTCCGTGCGCGCGCCGTGTGACGGCCAGCACGCGATGCCGCCCGGTCAGCGCCACGGCGAGGTCGTCGTAAACGTGCGCCGTCGCTCCGAGTCCCGCCAGGAGGAGGAGCGGAGTACCCGATCCGCCCCAGTCGAGCACTTCCAGCTGCACGTTCTTGTCGACTGTTACAAACTTCACGACGTGCGGTGATGGATCCGTCCACTCGACCTGTCGTGCCGAGATGGACATCGCGGTCGCGCAGAGAACGCCGAGAACGGACAACGCAACACGGTTCATCGAGCTCCTCCCACAGTGGGAGGAGCATAGACGCCGTTATCCCAATCGCAGGTCAAGAAGAGTCAAGAACCGTTCGCATTGACACTTCTTGACCGAGTGGGACGCGAGCGAACGTCTACACTGGAGCGCCTGTGCCGCCTGTGCATCGCATTCTCATCATCGATGACGACACGGAATTGTGCACGCTCGTCGCACGATTCCTGAATGACGAGGGCTTCGACGTCGATCGCGCGTCGGACGGCAGTCACGGCATCGAGCGGGCGCTCTGCGGCTCCTATGCGCTGATCATGCTCGACGTGATGATGCCCGACGTGAGCGGGTTCGATGTGCTGCGCGACATTCGCGCGCACGCGCGCACGCCCGTCCTCATGTTGACGGCCCGCGGCGATACGCATGACCGCGTGCGGGGACTTGAGCTTGGTGCCGATGATTATCTGGCCAAACCGTACGATCCCACGGAGCTGGCCGCGCGCATTCGTGCCATTCTCCGCCGCACCGCAGCTGCGGAGCGCTCCGCCGCTGCGGGGTCGCTGGCCGTCGACGACATCGAATTGACCGCGTCCACTCGAGCCGTGACTCGAGGCGGAACGCCGATCGACCTCACCGGCGTTGAATTCGCTTTGCTCGAAGTCCTGATGACGGCCGCCGGCACGGTAGTCAGGCGCGAAGACCTGGTGCGAACCGTCCTCGGGCGCGAGTTTTCACCGTACGACCGCAGCATCGACACCCACGTCTGCAATCTACGCAAGAAGATTGGACGCCTGAGCGATGGCACCGAACGGATCAAAAGCATCCGTGGAACTGGTTATCTCTATGCGAAGTCTGTTTCCTAAAATCCTGCTCTCTTCCTTTTTCACGGCCATCTTTGTCGGCATCGCGATCATTGTGCCGGCGGCGGTCATGGTCCCGAGCGGCGGATCCCGGTTGGCGACGTCGTTCATCCCCTTTATCGCCCTCGGCATCGCCGGCCTGATCTGTTTCCTGCTCACCCGTCACATCACCGCTCCCTTGTTCGAGCTGCGCCGAGGCGCTGAAACAATCGCGATCGGCAATCTCAGTGCCCGAGTAGCGGAGAGCGTTCGCACTCGCGGTGACGAAATCGGCCAGCTCGGTCGCGATTTCGACCGGATGGCCGAGCGCCTCGAGACGCTGGTGGACAGCCACAAGCGGTTGCTCGGCGACGTCTCGCACGAGTTGCGGTCGCCCTTGTCGCGCTTACTGGTCGCGCTGGGATTGGCGAAGAAGGAAAACGCGGAGAAGATGCCCGAGCTGCTGGATCGGATCGCGCTCGAAGCCAGACGTCTCGACACCCTGATCGGTCAACTGCTCACGCTCTCGCGCATCGAGAACGGAAGTCACGGAACCACGTCATCGTCTGTCGACCTGACGGCGCTCGTCCACGAGGTCGTCGCCGATGCCGATTTCGAGGCGCGAGCGCTATCCCGCCGCGTCACCGTCATCGAGTTCGACGAGTGCGCGGTCTCCGGTTCTGAAGAGCTGCTGCGCAGTGCCGTCGAAAACGTCGTCCGCAACGGCGTGCGGTTCACTGGTGAGGGAACCGCCGTCGACGTGTCGATCCGCCGCGACGGCGGGCGGGTTGTCATCCGCATTCGCGATCATGGACCGGGCGTACCCGACAGCATGCTCGCGGAGATTTTTCTGCCCTTCCGCCGTGTCCATACGATCGCTGGCACCGTGAACGATGGATCGGGACTCGGCCTCGCCATCGCGCAACGCGCCGTCGCCGCCAACGGCGGCACGATCGGCGCGAAGAATGCCGCGGATGGTGGATTGATCGTCGACATCGAAATTCCCGCTTGAAGACATCGGCCGCCGCCGGCGTCGCGCTCGCCGTCTCAGCGCAGAACGCGTCGGGCCAGCCAGCGTCGCCGCAAAATCTGCGGCTCGCTCAGGTCCAACCGTGACAGCACGCTGTGGCTGCTCGTCACGGCGCCACGGCTGGAACCCGACTGACGCGCGAAGGATCAACAGGCTTTGGCTGCGTGGCCAGGTGGCCGCGGAAGAACTTGTCCATTTCCTGAAACGCCTTTTCAGCGGATGTCGCCATCGCCTCCGTCGCGCCGGGCGCGCCAAACGCGAAGCAGTGCGGCATGCCCGGATAGGTCATCACCTCGACACTTTTGCCTGCGGACTTCAGTTCAGGAATCAGTACGGCAGCGTTGAAATCATTCACCGCCAGAGGCGTTCTCACGTCGCCCTGGAGAATCAGAATGGGCGACTGGATCTTCGCGATCTTTGCCCTCGTCGTACGCTGCCGCTCACTCGTGTAGTGCTGCCGCGGATTGACGAACAGCGGCGCCGAGTCCTGCGGTGTGTATCGCGGGCCTGCTTTGGCCGATGTTTTGTCGAATACCCCCGTAAACAGAATGCTGGCCGGCTCTTCAGCCGCGATGGCCGCGACGCGCCGCTCGGACGCGACGGCAACGGCAAGGTCGCCGCCGCCGCTGCACCCGTAGACGGCGAGACTGCCCGCATTGACATACGGGAGCTTCTGCACGTAATCCACGGCCGCTACCGAATCACGGAGCGACAGCGGCGACTGCGGGTCGACGTCCCGGCTTCTGTAGGTCACGTTCGCGACCACGTAGCCGGCAGCGAGGAAGCGTGACGGCAGCGCACTCGTCGCATACCCGCGCAGCAACTCCGCCGGCCACTGCTCCAGGCCCGGATGGATCACGACGACGGCCGGAAACGGCCCGGTGCCTGGTGGCTTCCGCAGAAATCCCTGACCGCGATAGCCGTCCTGCGCCACGGGAGCGATCGGCTCCAGCGCCGCCGCACTCTCGGCAATCGCCGGCCGTGTGATCCGAGCGGCCTGGACCTGGGCGAGCGCGGCGGGCGTCAGCACCGATGTCGTCAGCGATCCAGCGATGACGGCTCCCAGCAGCAGAATCTTTTTGGTTCGCATACGTGATGTCCCCATCGCTGTGACGGGATTCTACGTCCAGTGCAAGAGGAGGCTCGCCGTTTCTGTTGCGCGCGAGTAACATTTCGGGCCCAACCTTTTTCTGGAGTCTCAGATGACACTGGCAGCAGCCACCGGCGGCGCAACATTGGCGCAGGCGCAACAGCGCCTGATGGAAATCGCGTTTGGATTCGTGAGCTCGCAGGCGTTCATGTCCGCATGCGATCTCGGCGTATTCGACGCGGTCACCAGCACGCCAGCGACTGCGGACGAGATTGCCCCGCGGATCGGCCTTCGCCCGGTCGCCTGCCGCAGGCTGCTGATGCACCTCGCGAGCATCGGCCTCGTCGATCGGGCTGGCGACCGGTTCCGCAGTTCAGAGCTCGGTGAACTCTGCTCATCGCGGTCAGCCGTCAGGCTCGGACCGACCGCCCGGATCAATCCGTTCTACGCGATGACGGCGCATCTGACCGACGCGCTGCGTGAATACTCGCCGCGCTGGCGGCAGACGCTGGGCGTCGATGCCGCCGACGCGTTCGCCGGCTTGTATGCCGATCCCGTACGCCTGCGCGAGTTTGCCGAGCTGATGAACGCCATTAGCGTGCCTCAGGGACAACTGGTTGCCGAGTCCTACGACTTCTCGGCGCACCGCTGCATCATGGACGTCGCCGGTGGACCGGGCGGCCAGTCGATCGCCATTGGCGTCCGGCATCCGCATCTCCGCGGCGTCATCACCGACATGGAGCCCGTCTGCGTCGTCGCGCGCGAGAACATCGCCGCGGCGGGCCTGGCCGATCGTTTCACCGCCGTGGCCGCCGATCTGATTCAGGGTCCATATCCGACCGGCGCCGACGTCATCCTGCTCGGTCACATCCTGCACGATTGGAGCGACGAGGTCTGCGCCAGGATTCTGAGTCACTGCGCGGCGGCATTGCCGTCGGGCGGAACGCTTCTCGTCAGCGAGTCCGTACTCCGCGACGACTTCTCGGCCTCACCGACCACGCACGTGAAGGATCTGCTGATGTTGCTGGCGAACGAGTCGGGCGCGCGCGAGCGTTCGGAGAGCGAGTATCGGGATCTGCTCAACGCCGCAGGCTTCGAGGTGGAAAAGCTGGTCCGCCTCGACGCACCTCGGGATCTCCTCGTTGCGCGCAAGAAATAGCGCGGGGCGGGCCTGACCACTGCGAGAACGCGCGTGGCGCCGACGTGTGACTTGACGTTGCCCCTACGGCAACGTTGACACTGACAGCCGTGGCACAGACCTACCGCGTTCGAGAGTTTGCCGCACTTGCCGGTGTCACCGCCAAGACGCTGCGTCATTACGACCGCATCGGCCTCCTCCGCGCCAGCCGCACGCAGGCCGGCTATCGCGTCTACACGGGGGACGACCTCGTCAGAGTTCAGCACATCGCAGCGCTCAAGCTGCTCGGGTTCTCCCTGAGCGCGATACGCCGTGTGTTCGAGAGCGGCGCACTGCCGCTGCGGGAGGCGCTGCGTGCACAGCGCGCCGCCGCACGCTGGCGCAATTGGCCCGACGGCATGCGCCGGTGGGTCGCCTACACCTACGGAATGCACGTCACCACGTGGGAACGTGTGATGGAGCTGATCGAGGCCGCGGGAGCAGCGTAACAATCCATCTCCTTCGCGCCCTTCGATTTCTTCGCGCCCTTCGATCTCTTCGCGCCCTTCGTAGTTCCGACTGCACCCCACGCTACGCGCATTACCCGGGCGGCGGCGATCCGAAGGACGCGTCGAACTTCACGTGCCGCGCCCCGTAACGCTCAGCCCGCGGCGCCTTCTCCGCAGTTGATGGCCCACGGAATGGCGAAGCGATCGATGACCGACCCGAACCGCTGCGCCCAGAACGTCTGCTGGAGGGCGACGGTGACTTCTCCGCCCTCCGCGAGCAGCGCGAAAATCCGTTCGGCCGCCGCCACGTCTGTGAGATTGAGCTGAAGCTGAAAACCCTGCGGCCGTTTGTACGTACCGGTCAACGGGTCGCCGCCGTAGATGACAGCGTCGCCGATACTCAGCGTGGCGTGCATGACCTTGTCGTGCCACTCCGGCGGCGCGGTGTGGGCCATCGGCGATTCGCCCCACGTCATCCGGAACGTCACCGTCGCCCCGAAGCACTGCTGATACAGCGCGAACGCCGCGTCACAGTCCCCGTTGAACATCAGGCTGATCGAAGGGGTGATTCGCATTTTCTACGGCTGACGGGGCGGGGCGGGCACCGGCACTGTCGTCGCGGGCAGCGGCCAGTTGCCGACATACGGCGGCCAGTTCGGCACCGCCAGATCCGCCGGTGGGTAGAACATCGCCGTGTAGATCGTTTTGATCTTCGCCTCGTCGATCACGAACCACTCGCTGAACACGTTCCGCGGCGTCGGCGATCCGGGCCGGCGGATGAAGACCGCGAAGGCAAGAACGACCTGTGCGTCTTCGTCGACCAGCGGAATCCGCTGCGCGGCCACCATCTGTCCGCTGAAGTTCTGCAGACCGCCGACGCAGTCGTTGCCGGCCGGGCCTGCCGGCGCGCCCCGACCGGCCGGCGGTGCGGCGGCTGGTGGCTGTCCTCCGCGCGCGGGTCCGGCCGGCAGGAAGCGGCCGGCGGGGGCCGGCGAGCCGTTTTCGACGCGACCGCAGCCAGGATGCGTCAGCGCTACCGAGCCGTCGTGCGAGGTGATTGCATCGAAATAGCTTTCGACGATCCGGACCAGCGTGGCGCGATCGGATCGCTGGTTGCGAGGCACCACCCGATCCGGCGGTGGGTTCTCCGCCAGGTATCCGGGATTATGCAGATTGGCTGGTGGACCGCCCTGCCGCCGCGGCCCGTTCAGCCCGGGATCGTTCTCGCGGGCGAGATACCACTCGACTTCGGTGATCTGCCTGTTCTCGACGCGCAGGCGGACTGTGACGATCGCGGTACTGCTGCCCTCTTCGACCGTCCCGTAGTACGCAACCTGGCCAGACACCGGATCGACGTAGCGCCGCTGCACCTTGCCGAGCGCCGTCACCGTCTTCCACACGCCGTTTCCCGGTCGGACATTGATCGCGTTTTCCGTCTGCCGCACGCCGACGGCGATAGGAGCGGCAGCCGGATCGTGTTTGATCACCGCGGCAAGGTACTGGTCGAGCATCATGCGCAGACACGCGCGATCGCATGCGCCCTGCGCGGATGCCGGACCAGCCTCGCCAGCCAGTACTGCCAGACCCAGAATGACCGCCGATGCGTGACGCGCCATCACCTTCCTCCTCGTGGCAGAAGCCGGGAGTAAGTGTAGCCGCGTCGGCCCACCGGCCACGACTATTGGATTCTTTTGATCGCGCCCGGTCCAGCCAGCGGGGATATCGGCCCCGTCACATAGACGGCGTTGTCCGACGTGACCGCGATACCCGACGGCAACAACAACTGCCCCGGAACGAGCTCTGACACTGCGCCGGCGTTCGGCGCAATCCGACGGACGGAGCCAATCGGCGGGCCGCCGAGCCCGGCCAGCCACTGCAGCCAGCTTTGCTTGGCGAGCTCCACCACGTAGATGCTTCCGTCGCTGCCGGCGTCGAGGTCGACGATCGATGTGAATCCGTCTTTGTAGCGCTGGCAGGGTCCGCTCGACGGCGCCAGTGGATCGCAAATGGCATTGACCGAGTTGGGGGCGATTCGCCAGACCTGTGATGTGCCTGGTGTGGCCGGGACACCGCGCAGTTCGCCGACGTAGTAGTAGCCATCGGCGCCAACGGTTACCGACGTTGCCACCGCTTCCGACAGGACCTGGGTGCCCGCCGGCGGACCGGCCCCCCCGGGAGCGGTAACGGTTCGCGGCTTCAGTCTCGCCACCGTAAGAATGTCGCCGTCCGGATAGACGCGCAGCAGATCGTTACCGGCGGCGTCGGAGACGAGAACACTCCCGTCCGGCAGCGGCGCGACACCAAATGGATTCGACTCGTCAGGCGCCAACGTCACGTTGTACGGATCCGGATCGATGACCTGATACGCGCCGATGTCAGCAAGGGCGCGGACGGTTCCATTAGTGACTCGATACAACGTGTTCGAGCCGCTGCCTGGCGCACCCTGCGCCGTCAGAACGAAAATCTGCCCGCCGAGCGTACCGACTGCCGGGGCAGCAACGGTCGTCGCCGGCACCGCATTCAGCAGTTGCGCGTCCCCTGCATTCTGACCGCGCGCGATCAGCTCGCTGACCGCGCCGTTGAATTCCCCGTAAATCAGGCGGCCGGCCGGTCCGACGGCCAGACCACGCGGGGCGTTGAGCCCGGTGAGGACAGGAACCGGATTTGTGAGTGCGACAGCAGTCGCCGAGAGCACGACGGCTACCGCACCGATGAGCGCGCCGCGCGACGATCGCGACGGCAAACTTCGAATCATGATCGACCTCCAGACATCGAGGCCGGCGTGGCAGGACGTTTTCTCGAGAGACGCACGATTACCCATTCACCGAGCGAATCCCCGCGCCGGGCGAATGTTCTTATATCACTCAGGAATTCATGAGCTGCTGCTACTAAAGATCAGGTGTTCACTGCACCCGGAACTCACTCTGGGCCGGCGGTATGACCGCCTTTTCCTGCGGCCGCGGCAGTTGAGCAAGCCACGAATACGGAATGCGATAGGCCCTGTAAACGGCGTTGCGCGCGTTGACAAACAGCGGATTCATAAACTCCCAGACAATCCGGCGATCGCTGGTCACTTCGAAGATGCGGCCGCCGGCACCCTCGGTGATCAGTGTGTTGCCGTTCGCGAGCCGCTGCGCGCCGCTGATGTTCGTGCTGAAGAACTGTCCTGGTGCGGTGTACGACCAGACGAGTTTCAGCGAGACGGGGTCGATCTCGAGGATGCGTGAGTTGGGACGCGCATAGACGCCCACGCCTCTCGGCGCAGTGCCGGTCGGCTCACCGTAGCCGCTCGGGCCGCCGTTGTCGAACACCAGCAGGTTGCCCGCGCCAGGCAGCCCCTTCGGGATCAGATGCGCGTGATGCTGCCCGATGATCTGACCGATGGCACGCAGCGCGTCCGACTGCAGGAAATCCGGACCGAGGCGCCACACGATCGATCCGTCGCGGGCGACGATGGCGAGCAGGCTCGCCTCGCGGCTGCTGATGATCACGTTGTTCGGTGCGAAACGCTTGTCGCCGGCGTCGAACCAGCGATTGGGTCCGACGTAGGTCGCCGAATTGAGGTGCAGCCAGTCGAATGCGCCGCTATCGCCGGCGGGACCACGACCAGGACCGGCGCGACCTGCGCCTCCACGACCCGCATCGGCCGCGGTTGCATCGCCGCGCCCGGCGTCACCACGCCCGGCCCCGCCGGCACGGGCACCCCGGATCGCCGCCCGTGCCTTCGCGTCAAAACCAAGCTCGTTGATGTGATCGCCGGCGAGCCACTGCCACACCACCTGCCCTTGCGGCGACACCTCGATGAGGCGGTCGTCCTGGAGCATTACGTCCGCGATCTCGGGGACGCGACGGTCGGTGTGCGCCAGGATCAACGTGTTGCTTCCCGAGCGCGCGGGAGTGGCCTCCGGTGAAAAGTAGCCGGCCGGAAAATCCTCGCGCTGCCAGTCGTGATGTTGGCGCAGCGACGGGACGGTCTTTCCGTCGCTGGTCGTGATCTGTTCGTTGCGATCGAAGCGCCACACCTCGTTGCCGGCGAAATCCCGCTGCACGAGCTCGAGCGACTCCTGCCGGCCAGGACGCGCACCACTGGCGGCGATGACGTCGCCGTTCGGCAGCACACGCGCCGGACCACCGGCCGAATTGTTGTAGCCGTCCCACCGCTTGACGACATTGCCGTTCATGTCGATGACGACGACGGACTGGGTTCCGAGCAGCGACAGGACCGTGAACCCGCTCCATGCGCGTGCCGGCTCGTAGATGGTCGTGCCGGTCGGATACACGGAGGGACCGGCGTGACCAAGGGCAGCTGACAGGGCTACAGCCGTCAGTGTCAAGCCGAGCGTCGGTCGGATCACGGGCGTCTCCTTTGAGTCAGAAGCGGTGATTCTATCGCCAGAACCGGTCGTATCATCGGCCGAGTGCCTTGATTCACCGCATTGACTCGCCAGCCGCGTTGGTAGTGGGAAGTGGGTGGTAGTTGGCAGCGCCCGACCTTCCTGTCGGCCGTCAGTACTGAATCACCCGGCTGTTGCCCATCGATGAGGTGACGCGCAGGCGGAGGGTGGGGGCGTCGGGATCGGCGGGCTGCTTCAGTTCCGGACGCGGCGTGTTTCGATTGGACGTGTCGCGGATGTCGGCGTCGAGGCGGATGTTCGAGGGGACCCGGATCGTCAGCTCTCCCATCGACTGCTCGAATGTCACGTTGGACGTTCCGCCAGACGGCCAGGCGCCGCCGAGATTCGCCGTCAGGTTGCCCATGCTGCCCGAGGTGTTGATCGTTTCCGCGCGGGCGTTGCCGAGATTCTCGACGAACACATTGCCCATGCTCGCGTTGAGGCGCAGGCTGCGCACTCCCTCGGCAGCGACCGGTTCGTGAAAATCGATCCGGTGCTCACCCATCGACGCGTTGACCTGCACATCACCGAGCGTCAGCCCGCCCAGATCGATCTCCGACTGACCCATCGTCACGCCGAGCGAGAGATCGAGCGGTGAACCGCGTGGAATAGTGACTGTGATCTTCGGACGATTGTCGCCGTTGCCACCGATGTTGGAAAAGAACCGCGCCCACGGTGGCACTTTCGACCGAAAGCGGACGGTGGCGCGGCGGACACCGGTGGCCGAATCGGTCTCCTGGCTCTCGATCAACTCATACAGACCGGGCGCGTAGTCGCCCTCGACCTGAATCTCCGTTCCGGGCTGTCCGGGCCGGATGGTGAAATCGCCTTCCTGCAGTTCGAGCGTCAATCGCAGCGGCGCCGTGCGCGCGATGGCCGCAGCATCGGCCGGGCGCTCCGCTGTTGTCGCAGCAGCCGGGAGAAGCGCAATCCGCCGCTCGACATGCTGTGGACTTGGATCGCCGAGGTTGGCAACCGTGGCCTTCGCCCACACGGCGGCGATAATCACGCCGCCGACGACGATCGCGATCAGGGACAGACAACCGATCCCGGCAATCAGACCGGCCGTTTTCAACCCGCTGCGTTTGGCCATTCGTCAGAAGGTTATACGTGAAGAGCGCGGGTCAGGGTTCACACCTCACCCAGGCAATCTATTTCTGCGCAGCGCTCTTGCCGGCAATAAGCGACTCGAGTAGGGCGGCGGTCTCAGGAAACGGCTCGCGCGTGGCCTGGCGGACGCCCGGTACGCCGATCCCCTTCGCCAGATCCAGCGCGGTTCGGCCGTTCGCGTCCTTGGCCTGCAGGTCCGCTCCGTTCTCGGCCAGGAATTTCACGAACGGCGTGAAGCCGCGCTGCGCCGCGCCATGCAGTGCCGTTTGGTGCGGCACGGCGAGCGGGCTTGGCACCTGACTTGGCCGCGCGCGTAGCCGGATGCCGTACTCCGCGGCCTGAGAAGCACCCTCCGGTCCGGCCGCTCTCGGCTCGGTCACCATCCGCGCATTGATGTCGGCACCGGCATCGAGCAACAGACGCATCGTCGCCAGCACGCCCTCGTTCGTCCGATTGCGTCCACGCGTCACGCGGTCGCCGAACTCGATGCCGGCAGCCGCCATCAGCGGCGTGACGCCCTCCTTGCTCGGCAGATCGACGAGCGCGCCGTTCTTGAGCAACAGTTCGACGAATGGCGCATCGCCGGCACGCGCGGCACGCAGCAGCGGCGTCGCCCCCTGCGCCAGGATGGCGTCGCCGCCGCGATCCTGTGGCACGTCGCGATATGGCGGTCGCCGTTTGAGACGGATATTCGGGTTCGCGCCGCGTTGCAACAGCAGCCGTGCAACGTCGAGAGCCGTGACCGAATCCTCGCTCGGCAGGACGGCCATCGCGCCGTTGCCCTTCATCGGCAACGTACTGACGTCGGCCGCCATATACACCGGTGACCGCCCGTACAGGTCCCACTTGTCCACATCGGCGCCACCCTCGATCAATGCGACGGCTGTCTCGAAATGCAGGTTGAGGAGCGCCATGTTGAGCGGGGTCACGCGATCCGGATCTTCGAGATCCGGATCGGCGCCGGCGGCGATCAGGTGCCGCACGCACGCCACACACCCTTCACGCGCGGCGTACAGCAGCGGCGTGAAGCCGCCCTTGTTCATGTCCTTCGGACGCGGCTCAGTGATGACCTTGCGTTCCCATTGTCTGACGACACCGCGGGCGTTGAGGTCGGCGCCCTTCGACGCCAGCAGCTTGACCATCGCGGCCTGGCCCTGCGCGGCTGCCCACATCAGCGCCGTCTGGCCGCCGAAGTCCTCTTTCGCATTGACGTCGGCGCGCGCTTCCAGCAGCAGCGTGGCGGCTTCGATGTTGCCGCTCCGCGCCGCCGCCATCAATGGCGTCTCGCCTTCAGGATTCTTCGTGTTGGGATCGGCGCCGGCCTTGAGCAGGACGTCGATGACCGGCGCGGAGCCGATGATCGCCGCCTCGGTGATCGCGGAGGTGCCGAACTGGTTCCTGACGTTGACCTTCGCGCCCGCCTTGATCAGCGCACGCACCAGCTCGACGTCGCCGTTCGACGCCGCATACATGATCGGCGTCGCGCCGTCCGGCCCCGTGATGTTCGCATCGGCGCCTTTGGCGAGCAGACGCACAGCCGTCGCGCGGTCACCACTCTCGGCGACCTCCAGCAGGGATGGTTCGGCGGCGGTGAGGATCCGGCTCAAGCCGAAGAGCACGAGATAGGCGATCACCGCGAGTGCGGCGACGAACATCTCGAACCGCAGCCAGATGTCGCGCCGATGCAGAAGACGCAGTCCTCGCATCAGACCTCCGAGAACAATCCGCCGCTGTCGCCGAGCTTCTCCACCGGGATGTTGTTGCGATCGAACAGCGTCACGAGCAGGTCGGCGAACCGGGAGTCCTGCGGATATTTCAGGTGCTGGCCACCCTTGATGCGTCCATGCGCGTGCCCGAGTATCGCCGCCGGCAGCGGATCGTTGTTGTGCCGATCGCTGTTGCTCATGTTGCTGCCGAAGAGAATCGTCGAGTGATCGAGCACGGTGCCGTCCGCCTCCTTCGCTTTCGCCAACCGGTCGGCGAACTTTCCAAACACCTCAGTGTGGTAGCGCTGGATCTGCACCAGCTTTTCCATCTTCTGGCCGTTGTTGCCGTGGTGCGACAGCGGATGAAATCCCTCGGCAATGCCCAGGTTCGTGTAGGTCCGCATGCTTGCTTCGCGATCCATCGAGAAGGTGATCACGCGCGTGATGTCGGCCTGGAACGCCAGCGCCATCAGGTCGAACATCAGCTTGAAATGCTCGGTCAGATCGTTAGGCGTGCCGACCGGCGCATCCGGGATCTCGAGCCGTGACATGTCCTGCTTCGCCGCCATCTGAACGCGGCGCTCGATCTCACGAACGGAGTCGAGGTAGTCGCTGACGATGACACGGTCGCGGACGCCGAGGCTGGCCTGCAGCCGCGCCGCCTGCCCCTGCACGCGATCGAGAATGCTGCCGGTCTCCTGCAGAATCGCCGCGCGCTCCTTGTCGGTGTCACCCTGGCCGAACAGCTTCTGGAAGACCGCACGCGGGTTGCCTTCCTGCGGCAGCGACTGCGTCGGCGTGCGCCAGGCAATGCGCGCGCCGCCGAGCGCCGTCGTCAGCTCCAGCGACGGCAGTCGTGTGTCCTTGCCGACGTGGCGCGCAATCAACTGGTCGGCGCTGACGCCCGAATCCGGACCGGCGACGCCGTGGTCCCACGGCTTGACGCAGGTGAGCCACGTCATCTCGATGTAGCCGTGCGGCTCGGGGGTCTCCGCCGGCTTGTTGCGCAGGCCCGACACGATCGTCAGGTGCTGACGCAGCGGCTCGAGCGGCTGCAGAATCGGCGACATCTCGTAGTTGATGCCCGTCCCTGCCGGCGACCACTTGTCCATGATCGCGCCGTGCGGGAAGCCGATGAAGGCGAACCGTTTCGGCGTCGAACCGGCGGCCGTCTGGGCCCACGCGGTAGCGGCAGGATTCATCGCGTCGAGCAGCGGCAGCGCGATGCTCGCACCGACGCCTTTCAGTACTGCACGACGTGAGATGTGCTTTTTGAATACGTGCATGTCAGCTCTCCGAGTGTGCCGGGTCCGCTCGCATGGCGTCAGTGGCTCGCGGAACCCGGCCGACACCGTTCTATTGCCGGCCACAGCTACTTAGCCGCTACGCGATCTCCTGCCGCGGCCGGTTGCGGCACGCGGAGCATTCTGAACTGGTCGCTCCGAACCACCCCTTGGACCAAGGCCGTAAAACGATAGTCACTGGCCGCCGCATTGCGCACGATGCGCCGAACGGTCGGCATATCGTAATGCTCCAGTTTGCGCCCGGTTGCGTACGCCAGCAAGCCTTCTGTAAACGTCTGCACGAACTGCTCAGGACGACGCAGCAGCGCCTTACGGAGGTCGTCCGGACCGCCCAGCGGTGTGCCGTCCGGCAGCACGCCCGACGAGTCGATCTTGGCGCCGGCGTAACGGTCGCGATCGCGCCACGCGCCGGTGGCGTCGAAGTTCTCGAGCGCAAAGCCGAGCGGATCCATCACCGCATGACACGCCGCGCAGGTCGGGCTGGCGCGATGCTTCGCGATCATCTCGCGTACGGTGAGCGCCTTGGTCGTGCCGATGTCCTTTTCGTCGAGCGTCGGGACGTTCTGTGGCGGAGTCGCCGGCGGCACGCCCTGAATGTGCTTGAGGATGAACGCGCCGCGCAGCACCGGCGACGTGCGGTTCGGATAGGCGGCCGCCATCAGCACCGCGCCCTTGCCGAGCAGCCCCCACCGCGCCGACTGCGCGAGCTCGACGCGCCTGAAACGATCGCCCTTCACATCCGTGATGCCATAGTGGAGTGCGATCCGCTCGTTCAGATACGTGTGGCTCGCGCTCAGCAAATCGACGACGCTGCGGTCTTCACGGAAGATGCTGTCGGCAAACAGCGTCAGCTCGGTGCGGAAATCCTCCCGCGGATCGGAGCGCCCGGAGGCGTATGGGAACACCGCCGAATCCGGCACGATCTCATCGAGCCGCTTCATGTCGAGCCACTGGTGAAGGAAGTTGCCCG